>Ga0209624_10000081_pt1 | contig 89326 bp, 80 predicted proteins | sample JacPinW_OM2H0_O1_FD_188565 | JGI IMG/M metagenome (GOLD analysis project Ga0209624, IMG submission 188565) | Forest soil microbial communities from Algoma, Ontario, Canada - Jack Pine, Ontario site 1_JW_OM2H0_O1 (SPAdes) (version 2) | ecosystem: Environmental > Terrestrial > Soil > Boreal... | reverse complement strand
GAAAGCAAAGAAGGCGAAGAAGAAGGTAGCTAAGAAAAAGGCCGCTAAGAAAAAGTAAGCCTTCGAAAGTAATCAACTGTGCCCGCGTAAGCGGGCACAGTTGTTTTTGAGGTTCGGATTCTCTCGTGTCACTGGAAAAAAAACGTCGCGCCGCGGAAGCCGCTCTCGCCTATATAGAGGATGGGATGGTGCTCGGCATTGGCTCGGGCTCCACGGTGGCCCAGTTCGTAGAAGCCTTGAAATACCGCAAAATACGCCTCGAAGGCGCCGTGTCGAGCTCGCGCCAAACCTCCCTGGCGCTCGAGGCGGCGCACATTCCGGAACTGGATCTCAATTTTGCCGGCCCCTTGAGTCTCTATATCGACGGCGCGGATGAGGCCACCCGAAACGGCACGTTGATCAAGGGCGGGGGCGCCGCGCTCACCCGGGAGAAGATCGTCGCCGCGGCCTCGGAGAAGTTCGTCTGCATCATCGACGACTCCAAGCTGGTCGATACCCTGGGCAAGTTCCCGCTCCCGGTCGAGGTGATTCCGATGGCTCGCTCCTACGTCGCGCGCCGGCTGGTGGCGATGGGAGGGCAGCCCGCCTGGCGCGAGGGCGTGGTCACCGACAATGGCAACGTCATCCTGGACGTCCATAACCTGCGGCTCGACGATCCGGCGGATTTCGAAACTTCCGTGAATCAAATCGCGGGGGTGGTGACCGTCGGCTTGTTCGCCCGGCGGCGCGCCGACGTCCTGATCGTGGCCGGCGACCACGCGGTCGAGACCCTGACCTGTTAGATTTCCAGCCGGGTGCCTATTTCGATGACCCGGCTGGGAGGCAATCCGTAATAGTCCGCAATCACCTGCGCGTTGCGCGCCATCTGCATGAACGCTCGGCGCCGCAACGGGGGCAGATCGGAGCGCCGTCCCGGCAGTAGTTCTTCACGGCTCAGGAAGTACGTCGTACTCTCGGGTTCGTAGGGGATGCCGTGCGCTTCGGCCTCCCTCAATATCTCCGTGATGCTGGGTTTCTCCATGAAGCCGATCTGCGCCACCACCCTGACGATTCCCTCGCACACCGGGGTCACGGTCAGGCGCTTGGAGGAGGCGATTCGCGGCTGTTCGCGGGTCACCACCGTCAACAGGACCACGTGCTCGTGGATGACGCGGTTGAACTTTAGGTTGTTGAGCAGCGCGCGCGGTATGCCGGAGGCCTTTGCATCGATGAAGATGGCCGTGCCGCCGACGCGCACGGGGGGATCGCGCTTCAATTCTTCGAGAAAGTCGCGTACCGGTTTCTGCTCGCGCAGCATGCGCGTCATGACCGAGGCGCGCCCGCTCTGCCAGGTCTGCATCAGCCAGTAGATGATCAGGCCGGACACGAGCGGCAGCCAACCGCCGTCGCTGAGCTTGGTCATATTGGCCAGCAGGAAGGCGATGTCGACGACGAACAGCGCCGAGAGGCCCGTCCGGAGCCAGCGGGACTCCTTGCCCGTGCGCGACTTGATCAGGCTCAAGGTCAACGGCGTCACTATCGTCATGGCGCCCGAGACGGCGAGGCCGTAGGCGCCCGCGAGCGCCGCCGAGCTGCCGAATCCGAAAACCAATGCGAGCGCGGCAACCATGAGGATCCAGTTCATGGTCGGCACGTAGATCTGCCCGGCGTTGTCCGCCGAGGAATGTTCGACCCGCAAGCGCGGCAGCAGCCCCAGGCTCACCGCCTGCGTGGTCACCGAAAACACGCCCGAGATCACCGCCTGCGATGCGATGACGGTGGCTGCCGTCGCGAGTACCACCAGGGGCAACAGCGACCACGCGGGAGCCATCAGGTAGAAGGGATTGCTGATGGCCGAGGGATTTTCGATCAGGAGCGCGCCCTGGCCGAAATAATTGAGGACCAGCGCCGGCATCACGACGCAGATCCACCCGAGACGAATCGGTGCCTTGCCGAAATGGCCCATGTCGGCGTACAGGGCCTCGCCGCCGGTGACGCTGAGGAAGGCGCCGGCAAGGACCGCGAGAGCGCTCACCTTGTGTTCCGAGAACAGCGCCAGTGCGCGCGTCGGATCGAGCGCCCACAGCACGCGGGGCTCCCGCACGATCCAACTGACCCCCATCACCGCCAAGGTCGCGAACCAACCCAACATCACCGGGCCGAAAACCCTGCCGACCGAACCCGTGCCGTGACGTTGAATCAGGAATAGCCCGACCAGCACCAGGATGGTGATGGGGAGAACCGGAATTTGCGCATCCGGCGCCGCCACATGCAGACCTTCCACCGCGCTCAACACCGAGATCGCAGGGGTAATGGCGCCGTCGGCAAAGAACAGCGAGGCGCCCAGTATCCCCAAGGTCCCATAGAGTCGGCGCCGCGGACTTTCACGCGCGGTGTTGATCACCAACGCGGTCAGAGCGAGTACTCCGCCTTCGCCCTTGTTGTCCGCGTTCAGAACCACGGTCACGTACTTGAGCAGGATGACGAGTACGAGGGACCAGAAGATCAGCGACAGTATGCCGAGCACGTGTTCCGGGGTGACGGCGATGCCGGGACCGGTGAAGCAGGCCGACACGGTGTAGAGAGGACTGGTGCCGATGTCGCCGAATACGACACCGAGTGCAGCAAGCGCCAATGGCGCCAGCCGTCCACTCGAATTGCGTTCGCCCGACATGATTATCCGTGCATGTTAAGAAAAGGGCCCATGTCTGGGCCCTGTTTGGCTGGGGGACTAGGATTCGAACCTAGGTAAACGGTGTCAGAGACCGTTGTCCTACCACTAGACGATCCCCCAGAATATCGTCGATGCGCTACGCGCGAATCTACGGGGTCGAGGACGACCCCGTCCGGAGAAATCCGTATCCGATCAGCGTTTGGAGAACTGCGTGCCGCGACGCGCTTTACGGCGACCGACCTTCTTGCGTTCCACTTCACGCGCATCGCGCGTGACAAAACCGGCCTTACGCAACGGCGACCTCAAGGTCTCGTCGTATGCCATGAGCGCACGGGTAATGCCGTGACGAATCGCGCCGGCCTGACCGGTGATTCCGCCGCCCTCGACGTGCGCATCGACATCGAATTTTCCGTCGAGCTGCACCGCGCCGAAGGGTTGCTGCACGATCATGCGGCCGGTTTCGCGGCCGAAGAACTCAGCCAGAGTACGGCCGTTGATCGATACCTTGCCCGTTCCCTGACGGAGATAAACCCGCGCGCTCGACGTTTTGCGGCGGCCGGTGCCGTAGAAGGAATTGGCGGCTGTGCTTGATGCCATGTGTCTGTCCTTAAGAAATCTTAGAGTTCCAGCGCTTTGGGCTGCTGTGCTTGATGGGGATGATCCTTGCCGCCGAATACGTGCAGCTTCTTGTACATGCGCCGGCCCAGGGGGCCCTTCGGCAGCATGCCCTTCACTGCGAATTCGACGGCGCGCTCCGGGTGCTCTTGCAGCAGCTTGCCCAGCGCAATGCTCTTCAAGTTGCCGACGTAGCCGGTGTGCTGGTGGTAGAACTTGTCCGTGAGCTTGGCCCCCGTGACCTTCACCGTGCCCGCGTTGATGACGACGATGTGATCGCCCAAGTCCTGGTGGGGGGCGTAGTTGGGCTTGTGCTTGCCTTTCAATCGGCGCGCGATCTCCGATGCCAGACGGCCCAGAGTCTTGCCTGACGCGTCGACCAGGAACCAGTCGCCACGGGTTTCTTCAGGCTTGGAAAATACGGTGTACATGAAAAATACTCAGCTGTTTCAGGTCGTTAACGAAAGGCGCGAAAGTGTACAGAAGGGCGGGCAGAGATGCCAGTCCCGCGACCTCAACGCGGCGCCTATAATATAGTGTGGCCATGGAAACTCGCAGTTTTAGCTTGATCGACCGCTGCTTGGGCGAAATAGACAAGGCAATCAAGACCTTAAGCGCGCCGGCCCGCGCATCTCGCGAGCTGCCCGCGGCCCCGGAGAGCGAGCCCCTCGATGCGGTGCAGCGCGTCCGGTCGGGCCGCCTCATGCGGGTCAACCATTCCGGCGAGGTAGCCGCCCAGGCTCTGTACCGAGCCCAAGCGCTGACCGCGGGCGACGCCGGCGTTGCGGCCGCCATGCGCCGCGCGGCGGCCGAGGAGACCGACCATCTTGCGTGGTGCGAAACGAGGCTTCGCGAGCTTGGGGGCAGAACGAGCCTGTTGAATCCGCTGTGGTATGCGGGGTCCTTCGCCATCGGCGCCCTCGCAGGTATTCTAGGGCGCGGCGCCAACTTAGGGTTCGTCGCCGAGACTGAGCGCCAGGTGGAAGCCCACCTGCGGGGCCATTTGGAGCATTTGGGGGAGGCCGATAGGCGCAGCCGCGCCATCCTCGAACAGATGACCCACGATGAGATGCAGCATGGCGCCCAAGCGGTCGCGATGGGGGGCGATGAGCTGCCGTTTCCGGTGCGCGCAGCCATGCGCCTGACCGCCCGCCTCATGACGGAGGGTTCGTATTGGCTGTAGGCCAAACCCGTTAGTGCTTGCGATTCCGGGACTTATGTAATAAAACGTGCGCCAGCACAGGCGTTTCACCGACGACAAGAAAAACCTTAGGAGAGACCATGGAAGAAGGGGCAAAAGCCTTAAGCGATATCCCAGCGATCAATCGTTTCTTGAGCTACTGCCGTATTCGGACAGTCCCTTCCAAGACCGTGATCATCCACGCCGGCGATTTGCCGGACATCCTGTACTACATCATCTCGGGCTCGGTCGAAGTCATGATCGAGGATGAGGACGGCAACGAAATGGTACTGGCCTACCTCAACAAGGGCCAGTTCTTCGGAGAAATGGGCCTGTTCTACGAACAGCCGACCCGCAGCGCCTGGGTACGCACCCGTCAGCAGTCCGAACTCGCCGAAATGACCTATCCGCGCTTTCGGCAAATCGCCGCCGAAAGCCCCGGGCTGATCTTCGAGCTGGCCACGCAGCTGGCGACCCGGCTCGATCGAACGAATCGCAAATTGGGCGATCTCGCCTTCGTCGACGTGACCGGACGCGTCGCGCACGCCATCATGGATTTATGCGGGGAGCCGGACGCGATGACGCATCCGGAGGGCATGCAAATCAAGGTGAGCCGTCAGGAGCTCTCGCGCCTGGTGGGGTGTTCGCGCGAGATGGCGGGACGCGTCCTCAAGGTGCTGGAAGAGCAGGGTCTGCTGCGGGCAACGGGTAAGACCATCGTCGTCTTCAACGCCCGCCCGAAGGTCAAGACGCGGCCGTTGATCGTGCCGGTGAAAGCCGGCGCGGGCGGGACCGCGCAGCCCAAGAGCGCGCACATCGAAACGCACGATGACGACGATGATGACGACGACGACGAGGACGACGAATAACGTCTAGGACGATGCCCCGGCACCCAGCGCTATTTGCGCACGCATGGCCTTGATGGTGCCCGCATAGTCGCTGCTTCCGAATATGGCGGAGCCGGAGACGAAAGTGTCCGCACCGGCTTTCGCAATCTGCGCCGCATTATCGACCTTGACGCCGCCGTCGATTTCCAGACGTATGTCGCGCCCGCTGTCCCGAATGCGCGCCCGCGCCTCGGCGAGCTTGTGCAGGGCCTCCGGAATGAACTTCTGGCCGCCGAAACCCGGATTGACGGACATCACCAGCACGAGATCGATCTTGTCCATCACGTAATCCAGCCAGCTCAAGGACGTCGCCGGATTGAACACCAGGCCGGGCTTGCAACCGGAATCTCTGATGAGTTGAATCGTGCGGTCCACGTGCTGGGTCGCTTCGGGATGAAAGCTGATATAGCTCGCCCCGGCCTTCGCGAATTCCGGTACGAGCTGATCCACCGGCGAAATCATCAAATGCACATCGATGGGCGCCTTGATTCCCGCCTTGCGCAGCGCGCCGCATACCAGCGGCCCGATGGTGAGGTTGGGCACATAGTGGTTGTCCATGACATCGAAGTGGATCCAGTCGGCGCCGGCGGCCAGCACCGCATTCACCTCCTCGCCCAGGCGGGAGAAATCCGCGGACAGTATCGAGGGCGAGATTATCATCGCCATTCAGCTACTCCTTCATCTCATGCCGCGCGCAGCGCGTATCCCCTCATAGGCCTCTTGGATGCGCTGGGTTTTCTCCTTCGCCATTTGCGCCATCGACTCGGGCAATCCGTTGGCCACCAGTTTATCAGGATGATGGCGGCTCATTTGCCGCCGATACGCCTTGGTCACTTCCTGATCGATGACGTCCGAGTCGATTTCCAGCTCCGCGTAGCACTCCGCCAGTACGTTCGCGGCGCTGGGGCCCGCGGGGGTCTGCTGCGCCTGCCGGGTCCGCAGCGCCGCCTCCATGTACGCGAACTCGAGACCCGACATTCCCAGGCGCTCGGCCACCCGCGTCAATATGGCACGCGCCGGCGGCGACATGCCGTTGCCCGCCAGCGCGGCGCGCAGCTGCAGCTCCATGAAAGCGCGCAACAGATCGTGGCGCTGGCCGCAGGCCTCGCGGAGCCGCTCGACGCTCAATCTTGCGTCGTAAGCGGCCGACTTGCCGGCCCGAAAACGTTCGATCGCAATGGCGGTCTCGCGCGGTCCGAGATTGAGTTCACGCATGAGCTGGCGAGCCGCGTCGATCTCGGCCTCCGACACCCGGCCGTCGGATTTGGCAACGTGACCCATCATCTCGAACGCCGTCCGGAAGAACTCATCGGATATCGACAGGGCGTCCGCCGGGGCCCCACGCGGGGACTGCGGGCCGCCCGGGCGGCCCCCAAAAATCCCGCTCTGATCGACCATGTGCCCGATAATGGCACCCATCACCGCTCCCCAAACCGTGTGCGTGATCATGAGGCCGATGACCGCCCCCAAAAACTTGCCTTTCCAACTCATCACTTCTCCGGCACGGAGACCCCGGCGCTCGCGCCAGGGAGGCAGTGCCTCTCCTGATGTTGATGTCTGTAGTTGGTAAAAATTATCGTATCAGTCGGTTTCTGGATCTTGCGTGATGACATTGAACGCATTAACGTTCGCCGATGTTGCTGGCGTATCGGTATCGCATCAAGTCGCTGACCGGACTGCTCAACAGCCAGGCGCGCGCCTGCAACTTTGTCTGGAATTTCTGCAATGAGACTCAACAGTACGCGCTGAAGTGGAATAAGCGCTGGCCGACCGGTTTTGATCTGAATCGGTTGACCGCGGGTAGCAGCAAGGAACTCGCCTTGCATGCGGGTACCATCAATGCCGTCTGCGAGCAATACGCCAAGTCCCGCCATCAGAGGAACCGGCCGTTCTTGCGGTGGCGCGGCCGGCGCGCCGCGGCATCGGCATTGACCTGGGTCTCAATGACTTCGCGACCTTGTCCACCGGGGACAAGATTGAGAATCCGCAGTATCTGCGACAGTTGGCCGACAAACTCGCTAGAGCGCAGCGGGCGCGCAAACGACATCAGGCGACGAACATCTACGCCCGTATCACCCATGCCCGCCGTGACTTTCACCACAAGCTCTCGGTGCGCATCGTCCGAGAGTTCGACTACATCGCGGTCGGCAACGTGAAGGCCGCCGGACTCGCCAAAACCCGCCTGGCAAAGTCCGTCCTGGATGCTGGCTGGTCTTCCTTCCGAGGCATGCTCCGCTACAAAGCGACTGCGCACGGGGCTTCGTACGAGGAAGTCAATGAATCGTTCTCCACCCGAGTCTGTTCGTTTTGCGACTGCAAGACGGGGCCGAAAGGTGTCGCAGACCTCGGAATAAGAAGCTGGGTATGTGCTGTGTGTGGTGTCTCGCATGATCGGGATGTCAACTCTGCTCGAAATATCTACTTCCGTTCGGGACATCGAACGCCTGATGAGGGGATCCCCGCCACTCAGGGCGAGGAGGATGCCAATCGCGTTGACCTATCTATCCCGCCCCGCCACAATCGCCGGTATTCCATTTCTCAATGTTAGCAGTCGGCAACCGCGCACGTATGCAACAGGTTTCGCAATCCCCACCGCTCTTCGAGTCGCGCCTGCGCGGCTTGAAGAAGATCCACCAGGGAAAGGTGCGCGACATCTACGATGTAGATGCGGAGCACATGCTGATCGTCACCACCGATCGCCTGTCGGCGTTCGATGTCGTGTTGCCGGACCCTATTCCGTTCAAGGGCGAGGTCCTCACGCAAATCTCGTTGTTCTGGTTCGCCAAGACCCGGCACCTGGTGGACAACCACCTCTCCACCCTTCGGATCGAGGATGTCGTGGCCGACGCCGACGAGCGGGCGCTGCTGGCCGGCCGGTCCATGGTGGTAAGGAAGCTGCAGGCGCTGCCGATCGAAGCGGTGGTGCGCGGCTATCTCATCGGATCGGGGTACAAGGATTACAAGCGCCATGGCTCGGTATGCGGTATCCCGCTGCCCGCCGGGCTGCAAATGGCGGACCGGTTGCCCGAGCCGCTGTTTACGCCGGCCTCGAAAGCTCCGGCCGGCCAGCACGACGAAAATATCGACTTCGACGCCATGGTGAAGGCGGTCGGACGCGACCATGCGGCCGGCATTCAACGCATCGCTCTCGACCTCTATCGATTCGCGGCGGAGCACGCACGTCAAAGGGGCATCCTCATCGCCGACACCAAATTCGAGTTCGGCCTCGACGAGTCGGGGCGGCTGGTGCTGATCGATGAAGCGCTGACGCCGGATTCCTCGCGCTTCTGGCCGATGGCTTCGTACAAGCCCGGGATCAGCCCGCCGAGTTTCGACAAGCAATTCGTGCGCGATTACTTGGAGTCCCTGGATTGGAACAAGAAGCCGCCCGCGCCTCATCTTCCGCCCGATATTCTGACCCGCACCAGCGACAACTATCGCGAGGCACTTCGGCTCCTGACCGCCGCGCACCCGTGAGGCGGAAGGGCGGCATTGCTTGCCACGCCCCATCCGCCGTGTAAGGCTCCGCGCATGCTCAATCAGTTGGAACGGCTCGACAACGGGTTGTTTGAAAAATCGCGCGGCATGGGGCCGCCCTGGGGAGCCACCCTACGCCTGCTGCGGTATCCCGTAGCGCTGATTCGCGACTGGCTGATCGGCGGCATCAGCGTGCGGGCGATGAGCCTGGCCTACACCACGCTGCTGTCTCTCGTGCCGCTCATGGTGTTCAGCTTTGCGGTACTCAAGGGACTGGGGGCGCGCGGCGACTTGCGGGTCATTCTCGAGGAGTTCTTCCGTCCCTTGGGGGGAGCGGCGACCCAGCTGACCGAGGGGGTCCTGCAGTTCGTCGCGAACATGCGCGGAGAATTGCTCGGGTCGATCGGCCTGGCGTTTCTGCTCTACACGGTGATCACCACCATCCAGAAGGTCGAAGGGAGTTTCAACTACGTATGGCGGGTCGTGCGCCCGCGAAGCTTCGGCCGCGGCTTCGTGGAGTACCTCAGTATCATGATACTGGCGCCCATCCTGCTCGCCCTCGCCATAGGTCTGCTGGGATCCGCACAGCACAGTCCATTCGCGCAATGGCTGCACGGCGTTGCCCCGCTCGCGGCGATCTTGGGCGTATTGGGCCGCATCGTGCCCTACGCCATCGTCACCGCGGTGTTCACGTGCATGTACTCCTTCATCCCCAACACGCACGTGCAGTTTCGCGCCTCGCTCATCGGCGGCGTCACCGCGGGCGTCATATGGGCTCTCGTCGGCAAGGTATTCACCGCCGTCATCCTGTATTCCTCGCAGATGGTGGCGGTTTACTCGGGTTTCGCCATCGTGCTGACGACGTTGATCTGGGTGTACTTGAGCTGGTTGATTTTGCTGATCGGCGCGCAGCTCGCGTTCTACGTGCAATTCCCCCAATACCTGCGCTACGGCCAAAATTCCATCGCGCTCACGGTCAGCGATCTCGAACAGGCCGCCTTGTCCATCATGTATCTGATCGGGCGCGACTACGAAGGCGGCCGCTCATATTGGAGCGCCGGCCGGCTCGCGGTCGAACTCGACGTCCCCGGCATAGTGTTGGCGCCCGTACTGGCGCGGCTCGAACTCGCCCGCCTGCTAATCGCGACCGGCAAGGAAGAATTCGTGCCCGGCCGCGATCCGCAGGGCATCATGCTGGCCGATATCTTGAATGCCGTGCGCACGCTGCAAACGGGCCGGATCGCCGTCGAACTGCGCCGCGTGGCCCGCGCGGCCCAGGTGATGAACGAGGTGGATACCGCCATCCGAGAGCACTTGGGAGCTCAATCGCTCAAGGATTTGATCGCGCTCAAAACCCGATCCTGAGCGTTTCATTCTCCGGCGATGGTCATTTCCTGCAGCAAGATCGAGCCCACGCGCGTGCCGCCGCGCACGTCGATGTCGTCGCCCACGGCCGCTATCCCCAAGAGCATATCGCGCAGGTTGCCGGCGATGGTGATCTCCGCCACCGGATATTGAACGGAGCCGTTCTCGACCCAGAATCCGGCGGCGCCGCGCGAATAATCCCCGGTCACCATGTTGATGCCCTGCCCCATGAGTTCGGTGACCAAGAGCCCGGTGCCGAGACGCGACAGCATTGCGTCCATGCCGCCGGCGAGGGTGGGCGCGACCAGCAAATTGTGCGTACCCCCGGCGTTCCCCGTGGTCGTGAGCCCGAGCTTGCGCGCCGAGTAGCTCGACAGGATGTAGCCGGTGAGTACTCCGTCGACGATGAGCTCGCGATCGCGGGTCGCTACGCCCTCCTCATCGAATGGCGCGCTGCCCATGGCCTTCAGGATGTGCGGCCGCTCGGCAATCGAGAATCCGGCGGGAAACACCTGCTGGCCCGCCGAGTTCAACAGGAATGAGGACTGCCGATACTGGCTGCTGCCGCGAATGGCGGCCGCGAAATGGCCGATCAATCCGCGCGCGATCTCCGGCACGAACAGCACGGGCGCGCGGCGCGTGGTCAGGCGGCGCGGATCCAGGCGCGCGATCGTGCGGCGGGCGCTCTCGCGGCCGATGGCCTCCGCCGCTTCCAATTCGTGCCAATCGCGGGCGCTGCTGTACCAGTAGTCGCGCTGCATGTCCTCTCCGGTGCCCGCAAGCACGACGCAGCTCAAGGTATGCGACGTCGTCGGATAGCCGCCCACGAAGCCATGGGTGTTGCCGTATACATGCAGACCTTGATGGGTGCCCAGGGAGGCGCCCTCTGAATTGTTGATTCGAGAATCGAATTCCAGGGCCGCGGCCTCGCAGGATTTGGCGATTTCGATGGCGCGGTCCGCGGCCAGATTCCACGGATGAGCAAGGTCCAGGTCCTGGGGCGCCCGTGTCATCAGCGCCGCGTCCGCGAGCCCCGCGGCCGCGTCCTCGGCGGTGAATCGGGCGATGCTGCAAGCCTTCGCCACGGTTGCCCGCACCGCATCAGGCGAGAAATCCGCCGTGCTGGCCGAGCCTTTGCGCTGTCCGAAATAGACGGCCACGCTCAAGCTGCGATCCCGCTGGTGCTCCAAGGTCTCGACCTCGCCGAGCCGCACCCCGACCGAAAGGCCCGTGTCCTGGCTGACGGCCGCCTCGGCTTGGGAGGCGCCCCGGGTGCGCGCTTCTTCCAGGGCGCGCTCGATGATCGATTCTAAGTCCACCTGGGTGAGGCGAACGGGATTGCCGGACACAGCCATCGACATCTCCAAGGTCTCTTTGAGGAATCCGAGCGGCGATTCTACCGGGCGGCGGTGATAGCATGGGCGGTATGACGCAAGAGAAGCAAACCGAAACCTCCGCCGAAACCGAGGAGGAGCACCGGAGCAAGAGCGCCCGCAAGCGGGAAGCTGCTTCCTTGCAGGAGCTGGGAATCAAACTATCCGCCCTTCCCGATCAGGAGATCAAGGCCCTGGACCTGCCTGACAGCCTGTTCGTCGCGCTGCGCGATCTACGCCGCCTGCCCTCCCATGGCGCGCAGGTCCGGCAGCGCCAGTACATCGGCAAGTTGATGCGCAACATCGACCCGGAGCCGGTGCTCGCCAAGCTGGCGGAGCGCAAGCAGCGCCACGATCTCGAAATTCGGCAGTTCCAGGAGATCGAGCGCTGGCGCGACCGGCTGCTGTCCGAGCCCGCCTCGGGGCTCGACGAACTGCTTCGGGCCTATCCCCAAACGGACCGGGCGGCCCTGGTCAAACTGCTGGAGAAGGCCGAAAGAGAGCGTCTGGAGCAGCGCTCGCCGGTCGGCGCACGGGAGCTTTTCGCGTTTCTGCGCCGCCTGCTCGGCTAGATTGGTAGACTAGCCTCATGACAGCCTTGGTCGGAATCATCATGGGGTCGTCTTCCGACTGGGAAACGATGCAGTGTGCGGCCGTCATGCTCGACTCGCTCGGCATCGCGCACGAAGTGCGAGTGGTATCCGCCCACCGCACCCCCGACCTGCTGTTCGAATACGCGGCCGCGGCGCGGGGCCGCGGTCTCAAGGCCATCATTGCGGGCGCGGGCGGCGCCGCGCACCTGCCCGGCATGACCGCCGCCAAGACCTCGGTGCCGGTACTCGGCGTGCCGATACAAACCAAAGCGCTGAACGGCATCGATTCGCTGCTGTCCATCGCCCAAATGCCGGGCGGCGTTCCCGTTGCCACGTTTGCCATCGGCGCCCCGGGCGCGAAAAATGCGGCGCTTTTTGCCGCCGCAATTCTCGCGAACGAAGACGCCGACATACGCACGGCCCTGGATGCCTTTCGCCAGGCACAGACTGCGGCGGTGATCGCCAATCCGGATCCCCGCGGCTCTTGACGTTGTCGCGCGTCGGCATCGTCGGAGCCGGTCAATTGGGGCGCATGATGGCGCTGGCCGGTTATCCCTTAGGCATTCGCTGCGTGTTTCTCGACCGCAGCGCCTCATCGCCGGCGGCGCAAGTGGCACCCATTCTGGTCGGCGAGCTCGAAGACCCGGACCAACTCGCCGCGCTGGCCGCGTGCAGCGATGTGGTGACCTTCGACTGGGAGAATATTTCAGGGAAGGCGCTCGAGCCCCTCGAGAAACTGACGCGGGTACGTCCGCCCCGGGCGGCGCTCGAAGTGTCTCAGGACAGGCTGTCGGAGAAGGCGCTGTTCTCGAAGCTGCGAATTCCCGTTGCGGCACACGCCGCGGTCGACAGCAAGGAGCAATTGGCCGTCACGGTTCGAAAAATCGGGCTTCCCGGCATCCTCAAAACGCGCCGCCTGGGATATGACGGCAAGGGTCAGTTCGTGCTGCGCGACCCCCGCGACATCGATGCCGCGTGGTCCGCGATCGGCGGTGCGGGATTGATCTACGAGAAATTTCAGGAGTTCTCGCGCGAGGTATCCCTCGTGGGCGTGCGCTCGGCGGCCGGGCAGATCGTGTTCTATCCCCTCTCCGCCAACTGTCACGGCGGAGGCATCCTGCACTACAGCATCGCGCCGTTCGTGAACTCCGCCCTCGAGCGCACCGCCCGAATGTACTTGAAGAAAGTGATGACGGCACTTGCCTACGTCGGGGTACTCACCATCGAGTTCTTCGTGGTCAAGGGCCGGCTGATCGCCAACGAGATGGCGCCTCGAGTCCACAATTCCGGGCACTGGACCATCGAGGGTTGCGTGACCAGCCAGTTCGAGAACCACCTGCGCGCCATCTGCGACCTGCCGCTCGGAAGCACGCGCGCCCTGGGGCACGCGGCCATGATCAATTTCCTCGGGAAAATGCCCGACCGTACGCGGCTTTTGGGCCTGGATGGCCTGGCGTTCCACGACTATGGCAAGGAACCGCGCCCAGGGCGCAAGCTGGGCCATTGCACCATCCTCAAAAAACGTCCCACGGAGCGCAATTCGGCCCTGGCGGATGCATTAAAATTGATTGAATGGACCTGAAGAAGTCATTTTTGCGGTCAGGGACCGATCTCGTAGGCTGACGCGTCATGTACCTAGATCTCTTCAAATTGCATGAATTGCCGTTCCGCCTGAGCCCGGACCCGCAGTTCCTGTATTTGAGCAAACAGCATGCGCGCGCCAAGGCGTACATGGAGTCGACGGTGTGGTTCACCGACGGCTTCGTCGTGATCACCGGCGAAATCGGGGCCGGCAAGACCACCCTGATAGAGACATTCTTGAGCGAACTGCAGACCGATGCCGTGGTGGCCCAGATCAACCAGACCCAACTGTCGCCGACGGCGTTTTTGCAGACCGTCCTGGTGCAATTCGGCTTTGCGCCCTTCAACATGAAGAAGCCGGAGGTTCTCGCGACCCTGAATCAGTTCCTGGTGGATCAGCACGTGAGCGGGCGCAAGGTCCTGCTGATAGTCGACGAGGCGCAAAACCTGAGCTATCGGGTGCTCGAAGAAATACGCATGCTGTCGGGGATAGAGACCACCAAGGAGAAGGCCCTGCGCATCATTCTCGCCGGGCAGCCCGAGCTCAATGAAAAGCTCAATTCAGCCGAACTGGTTCAGCTCACGCAGCGCGTGCGCCTGCGATTTCATTTGACCGCGCTCACCAAGAACGAAACGGCGGCGTACATCGAACACCGGCTGGAAGTCGCCGGTTCCCAGGGCCGGCGCATATTTGCGGAAGATACCTACCCCACGATCTACAAATACACCGGCGGGGTGCCTCGACTGGTCAACACCCTCTGCGATACCTCCATGATGGCCGCTTTCGGCCGCGACCGGGACACGGTGAGCATCGAGGATGTCGATGCCGCGATTCAGGAGCTGCAGTGGGTGGAGTCCGGCGCCGGGACCAACCGCATGCACGTCCCCAATATGGAACAGAGCATGCCGTCGAACCCCAGTCCCGGGCACACCGTGGGACGAATTCTGCTCGCCTGCGAGGGCAGAACGGTCATGGAGCGGGAACTCAAGCCCGGGCGCCTGGTGATCGGCCGAACCCCCGACAACGATTTGCAAATCGACAGCAAATTCATCAGCCGTCATCACTGCCAGATCGTGACTCAGGCGGACTCCTGCCTCATCGAGGATCTCAACAGCACCAACGGTATTTACGTTCAGTCCAAGCGCGTTCGCCGGTACAACCTGAATGACGGCGACGTGGTGCAGGTCGGGCAGCATGAGATCATGTACATCGACGAGCGCGCGCCGAGGCTGCGCGGCGCCGTCGATCCGACCGACACCGGAGTTCACGAAAAGACCTGAGGCGGGCCGGCGTTCGGCCGCACCGTCGCGCGGTCGCGGTCAGCCGCGAAGGCTGGAAGGCAAGTCGATGGTTTCGCCCGAGTAGTCGCGGCTCAACTCACGAAAATCCCGGCGCCGCAGAAACAGCGTCAACGCGGCGGTCGCGGCGATGATGCCGATCACGAACGCGAGCGCGGCACGCAATCCCACGGGATCGAGATAGAACAGAAATATCGCCAGCCCGCCGATCGCCATATAGAGATAGGGCAGGCTTTCATAAACAGGTCGAGCCAAGCGCATAGACCACCTCCGTCCGCCATGGTAATGCGGATGAGGCCGCCAGTCCTCGGGATTTAACTTAAACCGCCGGGTATTGCACCGCGGGCCTCCAGGGCCTGCGGTTGCGGACCGCCCCCGGTTGTAAAAAGGTCAATCCTTACCGACCAGAAGTTCGGAGATGCGCGACAGCCAGGAATTGCGCCAACCTTCGACCCGGAGCTGCTCCGATTTGACCTTGGGAGCCCGCTTGGCCTCGGACAGTAAATCCTTGGGCAGATTGAGTTGAAACGTCCCCGTCATTGAATTGTCGGCCATGGCAGCTCCGTCGTTGAGTCATTGAGTCATTGATGCTGGCGATGAGCGTACCGAGTCCGATGTAGGCCAAGATGAGAAGCGCCGCACGTTATCGGCGGCTTCTCGAGTCGGCAGCCGCCCGACGTCGCCGGGTTGCGACGGTTTGGTTTCCTTCCCGACAATATGTCGCTTGCCGCGCGCTCGCGTTGCCTATCCGACGGCCTGTCGATTGCTCACAGTGCCTGATCCTTGACGGCAGGCCAGTTCCGCTCTGCGCGACCTATGATTCCAGGCGTATCCTTCTTGAACAATTCAGAGGCCTTTGCATTAACGTTGAGATAGAGCTTCCCGTTCACTACTTCGCCCGTCATTGGGTCCGTGTCCACCTTTTGGCCATAGGCGGTGCCTACGCTGCAGAAGCCACCGAACTGGGGGATGTACTTCTGCGGATTCTTGACAAAGCGCCTCTTGTCAGCCTTCGTAGCAAATAAATAGCGGGCGCCGCCATAGGATGCCGATATCGTTTCAATGCCGGGGGTGGGTTTTCCGCTCAAAAAGTAGGCGACCGGATCATAGCCGTGCAACGCGACACCGTGCTCGTCCATGTTGAGGGCAGACGTCGACCCCGGGATTCCCGCCTGGACCGACGGTAGAATCCCCATTGACATCGAGAATACAAGTAATGCAAAGGCGCGGCCTCTCGAGTGCGTAATGTGCATCGTCAATTCTCCTGGGTGTGAGCGCTCATCCTCGCCTCTGGTAATTCGAATTTACAGCCCGTCTGGTTACACCTGTCTCTACATTGCAATGGTTCTCGCGGAGAAATAAATGAAAACCGCCCGCGGCCTCGATCACTCATCGCAAGCCGGCGGGCAGGCGGCCGATAAGCCGCGCCCCGCCGCATTCGTATTCGACGCGTACGGCACTTTGTTCGACTTCGGCGGCGCCGTCTTGCGGCGGGCGGATTCGCTGGGCGATAAGGCGGGTGCTTTGATCAATCGATGGCGAGAGAAGCAATTGCAGTACGCGTGGCTGAGAAGCTTGCAAGACCGATATGCGAACTTCGAGCAGGTGACCGCGGACGCCCTCGACTATGCACTCGACTCCCTCGGGATTCATGACCCGGGGCTACGCGACGACCTATTGGATCTGTCTTTCATACCGCCCATCTATGCTGATGCGCTTGGAGCGCTGATCCGGCTTCAGGCCGCAGGAATGCGAGCGTTCATTCTGTCGAATGGCACTGCGTCGATGCTCGAACGAGCGATAGCCGCGTCGGCCATTGCGCCCTACGTCGAGGGCGTGCTCTCTGTAGACACAGTACGAACTTACAAGCCGTCCCCGCTGGCTTATGGCCTCGCCGTGGAGGCACTTGGTGTCCCCGCCGATCACATGGTCTTCGTATCGTCGAATGGGTGGGATGCCTACGCCGCCGCGGCTACTGGGTTCCGGGTGCTCTGGTGCAATCGATTTTCGCACCCGCCGGAACGTCTTCCAGGGGTACCGGAGTGGCATCTTGGGTCTCTCGACGATTTCGCTATTCCGCCCTGACACCCTTGAGCCTCGCGGCCTCGAACTCGTCGCCCGGCAGCCAGTTCACCGTGCCCTTCGCCAACAGTGCCTGCCATCCCAGTGCAAAGCCGAATTTGTCGAGCGCTGCATTGGTCGAGAAGTCCATCGACGGCAAATATTCGTCGCTGGGATTGTGGTAGTGCTTCGCCGTGTATTCGTCGCGCTGAGCCTTGCCCCATTCCGGCGGATGCCCGGCAAACTTCACGCCGGTGTTGATCGAGAACGCGGGAATCCCGGCGCGCGCCAGGCTGAAGTGATCGGAGCGATAGTAGTGGCCGGCGCCGGGTTCGGCATCCGGTTGAATGTCGAAACCGAACGCCGCGGCGGTCTTTATCACCGTGGGATAGAACGAGGTACGCTCCGCGCCGGTCACGTTCACCGACTCGGGAAGGCCGATCGGCGGGATTGCGTCGAAATTCAAGCCCAATGCGATTCGGGCCGCGGGAATCGGCAGGTGTTTGCCCAGATAATTGGATCCCAAGAGGCCCTTCTCCTCGGCGGTGACCGCGGCGAACAACACCGGATGGGGCGGACGCGGCGAGGCGGCAAAGACATGCGCCATCTCCAGCAACATCCCGACCCCGGTGCCGTTGTCGACCGCGCCGTTGTAGATGTTGTCGCCGCTCATCGCGGGATCGATTCCGAGATGGTCGTAATGCGCCGAGTACACCACGGCCTGCCGCGGCGGGCCTGGGTCCGTGCCCGGCAGCAAACCAAGCACATTCGAGGACTCGAATTTGCGCACCTTGCTCACGATATGCGCCTTGACCCGCACGGGCAGCGTTCGCGGCTTGAATCCGCGCGTGCCCGCACTCGCAATCATCTCATCCAGATTCAACCCCGACGCGCTGAACAGCGCGCGGGCCACTTCGATCTGTATCCACGAGGCCGCCTTGAGCTTCGGATCTCTGTCATTGCTCAAATACACCTGCTCGTTGCTCCAGGAACTGCGCACCACGCCCCAGCCGTAGCTCGCAAGGTCCGTGCGGTGAATGATCAGCGCACCGACGGCGCCCTTGCGCGCCGCCTCCTCGAACTTGTAGGTCCAGCGCCCGTAGTAGGTCAGGGCCTCGCCGTTGAAGAATTTCGGATCCTTCGACGGTGGCTCGTTGACGATGACCAGCAGGACCTTCCCGGAGACGTCCACGCCCCTGAAATCATTCCAGCGGTACTCGGGCGCCTCGATGCCGTAGCCCACGAAAACCAGGGGCGCGTCGATATCGACGGTGTCCGTTTGCGTCTGATTGTTGGTCACGAAGTCGTCGCCGAGTTTCAATTCCAGCGCGGCGCCGTGCTCCGGTTGCAGCGACAACGTGGTCTCAGGCTCGGTATGCACACCGGTGAAATCGATTTTCTGCAGATAGCCGCCGTCATCGCCCGCGGGCTGCAGGCCGTCCAACGCGAATTGCGCGGCGATGTACTTCGCCGCAGTGTCGCCGCCGCGGGTACCGGTGCCGCGGCCCTCGAGCAGGTCATCGGAAAGATATCGCACGTGCGCACGAATACGCTCCGCGTCGATCCTCTGCATCGCGGCGGTCACGTCCTGGGGCAGTCCCAGCGCCGCCCCGGGGTCGGCGCCCCAGGTCCATCCGACTGAACCTAAGCCCATTGCGGCACCGAGAACGAGCGCCGCCATTCTTGAAGTTTGCATCCGGCGAGACTACCGCAAATTGCGCGGATCGGGTCGGCTAGAATGCGGGATGACCGCGACCGAGATGCCCGCAACCGAGCCCGCCGTTCGATCCCGAAGCTGGATGCGCCTGGACGGAGTCGATGGGCTGCGCGGATTGGCGATTTTTTTCGTGCTGATGAACCACGTCAACATGCGGCTGCAGCTTGCGCATGTTCCCTACACCGCGGGACTTCCCGAACAGCTGACGTCCGCATTGGTGTGGAACGGCCAGAACGGCGTGCAGATATTCTTTGCGGTTTCGGGCTTCCTCATCGCCTCCACCTCGCTGCGGCGATGGGGCTCGCTTGCCGGCATCGACGTGCGCGATTTCTACCTGCTGCGATTCGCGCGGATTGCGCCGCTGCTCCTGCTGCTGCTCGCCATTCTGTGTTGTTTGCACGCCGCGGGATTCAGCGACTACGTGGTCACGGCGCAGACCGGGGGGCTGGCCCGCGCGCTGCTTGCGGCACTCACCATTCACGTCAACGTTCTGGAGGCGCGGCACGGCTATCTCCCGGGCAGTTGGGACGTTCTATGGTCGCTGTCGGTGGAGGAAATGTTTTATCTGTTTTTTCCGCTGATCTGCCGGATGCTCGGCCGCGGCAAGCTGCTGATTGCGGTGCTTCTGGCGTTCGTCGTGCTCGGTCCCTTTGCGCGTACGGTGCTCGCACAGGGCAATGAGATATGGCAGGAATACTCCTACCTCGGAGGCATGGATGCCATTGCTCTCGGATGCCTCACCGCCATCGCGCTGGCGCGGCTGCAGGTTCCCCGCCCGATGCTATGGATGTTGGGCGCACTGGGTGCGGCGATGCTGGCGTTCATTCTGGGTTTCTCGATCCGAGCCGAGGCCGTGGGTTTAGGCCGCAGCGGGCTCGATATGACCCTGATTGCGTTGGGGACCTGCTTTTTGATCGCGGCCGCCGCACAGAGCCGCCGGCGCAGTCCGCGCATCGGCGTGCCTCTCGAGACGCTCGGGCGGCGCAGCTACGAAATCTATCTGACCCATATGTTCGTCGTCTTCGCGCTGTTCAGGCTGTTCGTCGCCGCCGGAATGCCCATAAGAGGAGTGCCGGTCCTGTTCATCTCGACGATTCTGATCGCGGGGTTTCTGGGTGAATGGGTGGCGCGGGTTTTCTCCGATCCCATGAATCGCCGGCTGCGACGCCGTTTCGGCCGCGGGCGCAACGGACTCGGGTCGGCCATCGACGCGGCCGGCGCACCCATTTAAGGGCGGGCGGGACGCTCCTGGTCGTGAACCTCCCGCCCGCGCCGCGGCCTTTGGCTTCCTGCGGACTCCCGCGAAGGAGGTTCCTCCTTGAATTGCCGCGCCGTCATTCTGCGGCTGCGCAAACGCGCGTGGAATGTCCGGGAGCGGTGCGAACGCGCAGAAACCCCCGGGAGCCTTGGGCAATCCCCGTGGCCGGGCTAGCTAGCCCGTGCCGCCGACCGTGAGCGCGTCGATGCGCAGCGTGGGTTGGCCGACTCCGACAGGCACCGATTGGCCCTCCTTCCCGCAAGTCCCGACGCCGGCGTCGAGCTTCAAATCGTTGCCGACCATGCTGACCCGCTGCAGGACGTCGGGACCGTTGCCGATCAACGTTGCGCCCTTGACGGGCGCGCCGATCTTGCCGTTCTCGATCAAGTACGCCTCGCTCGCCGAGAACACGAATTTGCCGGAGGTGATGTCGACCTGCCCGCCGCCGAAATTGACGGCATACAAACCCTTCTCCACCGAGCCGATGATCTCCTCCGGGGCCCGAGAGCCGGCCCGCATGTAGGTGTTGGTCATGCGCGGCAAGGTCATGTGCGCGAAGGACTCGCGCCGGCCGTTTCCGGTGGCCGGCATGCCCATCAATCTCGCGTTCATCTTGTCCTGGATATAGCCGCGCAGCACGCCTTTCTCGATCAGCGTGGTGCACTGAGTCGGAGTGCCTTCATCGTCGACGTTCAGGGAACCGCGGCGCCGCTCCAGAGTGCCGTCGTCGACCACCGTGATCTCGTCCGCGGCCACTTTCTGCCCGATGCGATTCGAGAACGCGGAAGTGCCCTTGCGATTGAAATCGCCTTCCAAGCCGTGGCCGATGGCCTCGTGCAACAGGATCCCGGGCCAGCCCGGGCCGAGCACCACCGTCATGGTTCCGGCCGGCGCGGCCACCGCCTCGAGGTTGACCAGCGCCTGGCGCACGGCCTCGCGCCCATGGGCGAAGGGCTCATCGCCGCGCAACAGCTCATCGAGACCGAAGCGCCCGCCGCCGCCGCTATAACCCTGCTCGCGGCGGCCGTTCTGTTCGACGATGACGGAGACATTGACCCGGACCAGCGGGCGCACGTCCGCGGTCAGCGTGCCGTCGCTGGTCGCGATCAACACGACCTCGTGAATCGCCGCCAGCGATGCCATCACCTGCTTGACCCTGGGATCGATGCGGCGCGTGTCGGCATCGATGCGCATCAGCCATGCCACCTTGTCTTCGTCGCGTATGGTATCGAGCGGATCGACGGGCAGGTACAGCCGGTGCGTCGCGGGCCGCTGCCAGGCTTTGACCGCGTTGGGACCCCCGCTGCGGGCGATCGCGCGGGCGGCGTCGGACGCCTCGAGCAGCGCCGGCAGCAGCACTTCGTCGGTGTAGGCGAAGCCCGTTCTCTCGCCGCTGATGGCGCGCACGCCGACACCCTGCTCGATGCTATGCGATCCCTCTTTGACGATGCCGTCCTCCAGCGACCAGGATTCCTCGCGCGACAATTGAAAATATAGATCGGCATAGTCGACGCCGCGGCTCATGATGGCATCCAGCACCGTCGATAGCCGGCCCACGTCGAGACCTGACGGCGTCAGAATCGTTCTTTCGGCCACATCGTACGTGGGCTCGCGCAAGTCGGCGCTGCGTGCATTCATGACCGCACCGCCGCGAACGCGGCCGGGGCCGCGGGTGGGGCTGGGACCGCGGGGGGCGCCGGGGCGAGCCCGAGCCGGCGATTGTCGAGCGCGGGAAATCGCGCGCGCGTCTCCGCCTCCTTGGAAAGATCGATCTCCGCCGTAATCACTCCCGTCCCCGCGGGCAGACGCGACAGAACCTTTCCCCAAAAATCGACAATGAGCGAATCGCCATAGGTCTCCCGTCCACTCGAATGCGTGCCGGATTGCGCCGGCGCCACCACGTAGCACAGATTCTCGATGGCCCGCGCCCGCAGCAAGGTTTCCCAATGCGCGCGGCCGGTCGGCACCGTGAACGCCGCCGGCATCGCCAGCCACTCCGCGCCGCGCGAGACGAGATCCCGATAGAGCTCGGGAAACCGCATGTCGTAGCACACCGAGAGTCCGAGCCTGCCGACGGGGGTGTCCGCGACCACGAGTTCGCGCCCCGGAGCGACATGAGTCGATTCGCGATACTGCTCGTCGCGGCCCGGAATGGTGACGTCGAACAAATGAATCTTGTCGTAGCGTGCCGCCCTCTTACCCGCGGCGTCGATCAGCAGCGAGGTGTTGGCGACGCGGCGGTCGGTGCCGCGGATGACGATGGTGCCGCCCAGGATCCACATTTTGAGTTCGCGCGCGGTGTCGCTCAAAAAAGCTTGCACGGCGCCCGTTCCATCCGGTTCGGCCACTTGCAGCTTGTCGGCGTCGCGCAGGCCGATGAAGGAGAAGTTCTCCGGCAGGCAGGCGATGTCCGCGCCCGCGTCTTTTGCCTCGCGCAGCAGCTTGCCCGCCGCCGTCAGATTGTCGGCGACGACATGGCTCGAGGTCATTTGGATGGCGGCAACTATGCCCATTATTTCTGTGCCTCGGCGGACGCGGCGGCCGCGTCTGCGCTCTTGATTCGTTCGACAATCGGATTATCCCAACTGCCGGTGATTCGATAATACCCTCGTGCCAGTCCCTTCAGCGGCTGTTTGAACACTTGTGTGAACAGAAGCACGGCCCCCGCCACGACCGGTCCGCCCGCCAGGGCCGCCAACGGCAGCGAATTGCCGACGCTGCCCGTCACCACAGCAGTTTGGTCGTAATCCCTGTTTTTCAAGCCCACCCGCCCAATGAGTCCGATATCCGCTGCCGGCCCCTTGACCAGGACGTTCTCGGTGTAGGCGTTGCCGTCGCGCAGATCGAAGTCGCCCTTCGCTGTATCGAACGCCAGTCCCTTGTCGGTAAGATCGCTGAAATCCAGCGCCAATCGCCTGCGCAGTGCGGCAACGCTGGTCAGGCCCAGCACGCGGCCGGCGCCCGGATTCAAGCCCACGATTTGCCCCTTCTCCAGCGACAGCTGCAAATGACCCGCTGCCTGACTCAAGTTCTCGCCGGTGGGAGGGCCGGCCCATTTCAAATCGAAATCCATGCGCCCGGTCTTGGCTTCGATGACCGGCAGGTAGCCCAACTGCTTCAAGGTGCCCTGGACATCGGTGCTGTTCAACGTGCCGGTGATATGCCCCGTTCCCGCATCCTTGCCCCGCCAGTCGCCCGTCGCGGCGACGGTGAAATCGGTGCCGGTCACGGTCAGCAGGACCAGACCGACGCCGTCGTCCAATTTGACCAGCGTGGCCTGCACGTCGCCGAACTGGCGTTCGCCCCAATTGAAATCCGCTGCGTGAAAATCGACCGCCGGGATGGCACGCGGATCCACGGTTCCATTTGTATCGCCGCCGGCCGCGGCTGAATCGCCCGCCGGCGCCTCGGCATGGGGCGCCGGGTCGACATGCAACCGCGTGAATTCCAATTTCCAGGGCTCGGGCGAATCTCCGCCGGCCGGTATCGCGATGGTGCCGGCCACATTCGGTCCCCCGACGGTAATGTTCAGTCCGCCGGCCGTGATCGCCAAATCCAATGAGACATCGCGGAATGCCACGCCCATATAGTCCAGCTCGGCGACGCTGAGTGTCGCCGAGCGCAGATACTCCGCCAGCGGCCTTGCGCTCTTGTCGGCGGGCTGAAGCTTGAGCCAACCCGCGAGATCGAGCCGCGCGACCGAGCCTCCCACATTGACGATTTGCGCTTCGTTCACGCTCGACTCGCCCCCGCCGAAATTCAGCGCCACGCGCGCGAGCCGCATGCCCTTGGCATCGGACTCCAATGCGTAGGATCCGCTCAGCACGGACCCCAAAGACAAGCGTCCCTGGGGACCGCCGCTCGCAGGCCACTGGATCTCGAGCCAGGACGGCATCGGAGCATCCGCCGCCTTGTCCAGGGGCGCGGGCAGCTTCATTTCCAGACCGGCGAGGGTGCTGCTCACGCGCAAGCTGCGCTCGCGATTGGGCTCGGGCGCCATCCGCAGCGATCCGCGCCAGTCGGTCTGCCCGCCGATGGCAATGCCGGCCGGCAGAGACAGCGCGGCGCGCAGGGCTTCCCCGGTCAGCGTGCCGCGAAATTCGAGCTGGGTCCGGTTCGGCGCCCGATTGCGCGGTGTCCGGGCCTGCATTTGAAAGGACCCGCCCAACACCCGGCCGTGGATGTCGGCATGGGCCACTTGCGCCCCGTCGATGTCGAAATCGCCGTTCAACTCCGTTGCAGCCGTGGTCGACCCGACCCGATTCAGCGTCGCGCCCTCCAAGTGCCCGTGCACCAGCACGCGCCGATGCACGAAATCCTTGAACGGCAGGAATAGATTCACCTTCGCCTGTATCGAGCCCGTCGCCTCGACGCTCGAAAATGCGTGTTCCGAAGAAGCGTCCAGCGGAGTTGCGCGCAGGAACCTGAGAGCGTCGCCGGCGTCGCCGCCCGCACCGACGTGAATCTCCAGCTCGCCGGTCTTGAAGTCGGCGAAGCGCGCGTCTCCGGATTCTACGGCCACGCCGCCGACGCGCCCCGACACGAGCCGGGCACTCAATCCTTCATTGCGAAATTCAACCTGGGTGGCGACATATTCCGCGCGCGGCCAGCCCTCGCCGTAATCCAGCGTCAGTCCGTCGATGGCGCAGCGCGCGAGGAACACACCGCTGCCGTCGCGAAACGGGAAATGCTTGATGGGCCCAGCCAACACCACATCCGCGCGCGACAGGCGGCCGGCGACGAGTGCCCGATCCAGCCAGAGGAGCGCGGGCGGCGCAATGACGGCGCGGGGCAGATAATTGCGCGCGCTCGCCACGTTTCCGTTCTCCACGGTGGCGACCAGCGTCAGCACCGGCGAGCTGCCGTCGGCGGGCACCGCCCACGCCATCTTGCCGTGAATGGCGCCGTCGCGATTCCTGATCTCCCAGCCGGGCGTGGCAATCAACAGCTCCTCGTTCGTGCGCTTCCAATACAAGGTCGATTTCAGAGTCGCAAGATCCACCGGTTGAGCGAATTGTCCGGGCCAATTGAAAACGGCCTGCGGCGAATCGATGGTCACGTGTCCGCCGGTTTCGTTGCCGGCAATGCTCCCGGACAGGCCGCGAAGGCCCGGCGCTCGACCCACCGGTGCAAAACCGACATCGCGGAATTTCGCCTGAACCTGCAGCCGCCAAGGATTGGTCACCGCGTCGCGCGATAACGCAACGACGGTATCCGTCCATTCGCCGGTCGGAGCCATCTCGCGCAGCCGGTCGCGAATGTCCTTCTGCGGCAGCAATCCGGCGAGCGGCAGGAGATTGTCGGCGCGCAGATAGCTCGCGCTCGCGCGCAAATCCAGCAGACCCGCATCGCCGCCGCGCCAGGTCACATCGAACTGCGAATCGGGGTCACGACGGCCTGAGCGCACCGCACGCACCTGCCGCCCCGACAGAGTCCAGCGATCGCCCGCGTGGATGATGCTCAAAGCGCCGCTGATCTGCTGGAACTTCGCGCTCGGGGCGTCGCTGAGCACAACGGCCACGTCCCGGGCCGTGAAATTCAGATCCGCGCCGGCGAGTATCCGGCCGGCTCCGTGCGCCGACAGCACGAATGCACCGGTGCCGGTATCGAGCCGGCTCAAGTACTCCGGCAGCAGCAGACGCCACCCGGAGAAAGCGATGTCCTGCGAGCCGAGCGATACGTTCCAATTCAGGGTTTGCCAATCGCTGCGGCCGCGGGCGCTGCCGGCGATATTCAAGGTTCCGCCGAGCGCAGGCGGCAGATGGGCTGCGAATTCGAGCGCAATCGCCGCTTCGCCGCGGCTCACGTCCAGGTTGACGTCCTGCAGGGTCAAGCGCGGCAACGCGGAATTCCAATTCTGCATGGTGACTGTGGCGTGGCGAATGGCCAGCTTTCCGGCGGGCAGATCGTCCAAGGTGAGCGTCTCGAGCGCGGAGGAGTCATTTCCGCCCAATTTGATCTCGGAGGCGAGCGCAAAACTGGTGGGTCCCAGGCGCGCGATGACGATGTTCGGCGAATCGAGCTCGATCCTGCCGGCGAGCAGCTTGCCGCTGCTGATGAGCTGCCAGATGTCGGCGGCGACCCGGCCGCCGGCGGCGCGCGCCAGGATCCGGCGGTCATCCTTGGAGCGCAGCTCCATCCGCTCGAAATGCAGCTCCGGTCCATACCAGCGAAACGACGGCGAGACTCGGGCGAATCCGATGTGGTATCCGGTTTGGGCGTGCACCCATTCCTTGATCTCCGCTTCGTAGGCGGGCGCGCGGTCGAGAGTGAGCTTGACGGCCAGCAGCAGGAGGAGCAGTACCCCCACGAGTCCCGCCAGGCAGTACAGCAGGATTTTTCCGATCTTGCGCACGAGCATTACATTAGGACTACGTCGTACTGATCGACGGTGTAGAGGGCTTCGGTTTGCAGCCGTATGGGCTTGCCGGTGATGAGTTCCAACTCGCCGAGAGCGGAGGACTCCTCGTCGAGCAGCCGCTCGATCACGTCCTGATGCGCCAAGACCATGAGCTGCTGGCACTCGAATTGACGCGATTGCCGCACAATTTCACGAAACACCTCGTAACACACGGTCTCCGCCGTCTTCACGAAACCCCGACCCTCGCACGTTGGACAAGGCTGGCACAGCAGATGTTCCAAACTCTCCCGCGTGCGCTTGCGCGTCATTTCGACGAGGCCGAGCGGCGACACCGAGGAAATGCTGGTTTTCACGTGATCGTCCCCGAGCGCCTTTTCCAGCGCTTGGATGACCTGACGGCGATGTTCCGGCTCCTCCATATCGATGAAATCGATGATGATGATCCCGCCCAGATTGCGCAGGCGCAGCTGCCTCGCGATGGTCACGGCGGCCTCGAGATTGGTGCGGAAGATCGTTTCCTCCAGATTGCGATGGCCGACGAACGCGCCCGTATTGACGTCGATGGTCGTCATGGCCTCGGTCTGGTCGATGATCAGGTAGCCGCCGGACTTCAGCGACACCTTGCGCTCCAGGGCCTTCTGGATCTCCTCCTCGACGTGATGCAGCTCGAATACCGGCCGCCCCTCGCCGTACAACTCGATCCGCGGCAATGCGTCCGGCATGAAGGTGCCCGCGAATTCGAGCATCTCTCGATGCGCGCTCGGCTGATCGATCAGCACCTTGTCGACGTCGGGCCGCAGTAGATCGCGCAGAATACGCAGATGCAGAGGCAAATCCGCATGCACCAGATTGCCCGGCTGGGTGCGCAGGCCCTTCTCGCGCACGAACTCCCATAGCCTTCGCAGATAGATCATGTCGGCCCGCAACGCCTCAGGGTTGGCGTCCTCCGCGGCCGTGCGCACGATGAATCCGGCATTCTCCGCGGGGTTGAGGCCGCCTTGGACTGCGGCGCGCAGCCGCTCCCGCTCGCCCTCATCCTCGATCCGGGCCGAAACCCCGACCCCATGGCCTTTGGGCATGTACACCAGGTAGCGGGACGGCAGAGTGATGTACGTGGTCAGGCGGGCACCCTTCGTGCCCAAGGGGTCCTTGACGACTTGCACCAGGATCTCATTGCCCTCGGCCACCAGCGAGCGGATGTTTTCGGTGCGCGGGGTCTCGATGCCGGTCTCCGCATGACGCGCATCGAAGATGTCCGAGGCGTGCAGGAACGCCGTGCGCTCCATGCCGATTTCGATGAATGCCGCCTGCATGCCGGGAAGCACCCTCGACACCCGTCCCTTGTAGATGTTGCTGATCAACCCGCGGCGGCTGGCGCGCTCGAGGAACACTTCCTGCAGCACGCCGTTCTCCACGACGGCCGCGCGCGCTTCATGAGTGCTGGCGTTGACCAGGATTTCGGTGCTCACCGCGTCTTCCCGCCGGCATCCCAGTACGCTATCCCGGCATCGCTCAGCAGCTCGGCCGTCTCGAACAGCGGCAGGCCCATCACGCCGGAAAAGCTGCCGCGGAGATCCGCCACGAAGACGGCCGCGCGGCCCTGGATGGCGTAAGCCCCGGCTTTGTCGCAGGGTTCCCCGGTTTCCCAGTATGCCCGTACCTCGCCGGCGGCGATGGCACGGAAGGTGACCTCGCTGCGGCTGATCCTGGAGGAGTGGCCCGCGGCGGTCCGCAGCGCGATGGCGGTCAGCACCTCGTGCGTGCGCCCGGAAAGCTGCTCCAGCATGTCTTCGGCATCGCGCCGGTCCGCCGGCTTGCCGAGAATCTTTCCATCCAGGATTACCGCGGTGTCCGCCGCCAATACCGGGGCGGGTTGCGCATCTCGGCAATTCTGCCAGCCGGCATCGGCCTTGGCGGCCGCGAGACGGGCGACGTAGGCCGGAGGCGATTCGCCCGCCAACACCGCTTCGTCGACCGCAGCCCCCACCAGCCGGAACGACACGCCGATTTGTTGCAGCAACTCGCGCCGTCGCGGCGACTCCGAGGCCAGGTAGATGAAATCCAAAGACATGGCGCCAGGATACCGAAGGCGACGCCCTTAGGCGCGGTGATAGGGATGGCCGGCAAGCAAGCTGACGGCACGGTATAGCTGTTCGGCGACCACCACCCGGGCCAGGGCATGCGGCAGGGTCAGCGGCGACAGCGACCAGCTCAGATCGGCCCGCTCGCGGCAGGTCGTCGACAGACCGTCGGGGCCGCCGATCAGAAGCGCGAGGGGACGGCCGTCCCGCATGCGCTCGGCGAGCCACAGTGAGAGTTGCTCGGTACTCATGGACTTGCCGGCGATTTCGAGCGCCACGACAAAATCGTCCTTGCCGAGCGCAGCCAACATGTCGGTCCCTTCGCGCAACATGGCCCGGCCGGGGTTCTCGCCGGGGCGGCGAGTCGCGACCGGAATCTCATGCAGTTCGAGGCTCAAGGGGCTGCGCAGCCGCTTCTGGTATTCCCCAAACCCGCTGTTCACCCACTCGGGCAGACGGGTACCAGCGGCGATCAACCGGCATTTCATGCCGATGCAGCGCGGCAAGTCTTTAGGCGCGCGCGGCGCGCTTGCTTGCCGTCATGTCCCACAGTTTTTCGAGCCCGTAGAACTCCCTCACCCGCGGCAACATGACGTGCACGATCATCTCGCTCAAATCGATGAGAACCCAGTCGCTGTCCTGCTGACCCTCGACGCCGTGCGGGCGAAACCCCGCCTCCTTGGTTCTTTCGACCACGCGTTGCGCAACCGAGCGTACGTGCCTATCGGAGGTGCCGCTCGCAATCACCATCCAATCTGCGATGTCGGTGAGACCGCGCACGTCCAGCACCTTGACTTCCAGGGCCTTCATGTCGGCCAAGGCATTGACCACGACGGTCTTGAGCGAAGGCGCTGTCTTGGCGGGTTTACTTTTCTCGGTAGATCCGGTCTTGCCTGCGGAGGCCGCTTTGCCGCGGCTCGTCGTCTTTGGGATCGAGGTCTTTTTTCTGGCTGGCACTACGCTGTCCGTGTTTTGGAATAACAATGGGTATCCAGGATGAGTTTACGCACCGTATCCGGCATGAGATAGCGGGGATCGCGCCCCATGCCGATGAGCTGGCGAACCTCGGTGGAGGAGATTTCCAGTTGAGTGACCGCGTGGATGTAGATGCAGCCCGCGCGCGACTCGTGCAAATCGCCGATGCGCCCGGTACCGCGATCCACCAGTAGCTCGCCCAGCGGTCCCATGCCGGGCGCCCGCCAGCCCGGGCGATGCGCCACCACCAGATGGGCCAACTGCAACAGATCGCGCCACTGATGCCATTTTGGCAGGCTCAGGAAGGCGTCCATGCCCACGATCAGACAGAGACTCCGGTCCGGATACTCGTGACGCAGCTCGGCCAGGGTCTCGACCGAGTAGGACGGTCCCTCTTTGCGCACCTCGCGATCGTCGACCACGAAGCCGGGTTGACCGGCGGTCGCCAACTGAACCATTTGCAGCCGCAGTTGCGCATCGGCCAAGGGTTGGTCGCGGTGCGGCGGATTGCCGGCCGGAAGAAAGCGGATTTCCTTGAGCCGCAGGGCCTGCTGCAATTCGAAGGCGGTGCGCAGATGTGCGTAGTGAATCGGGTCGAAGGTGCCGCCGAAGATGCCCATGGGATTCATACGGGTACCCTGCCTGATTCCGTGCTCGCTTGCAAAGCACCGGCAAGGCCGCCGGCGAGGCCGGTCAGCGCGCTCCACGCATCGCCCGGCGCCAGTCCCTTGATGACCCTATCCGTGTGGCCGGCCTGGATGAGCAGGCGCGGCAGAGGCAGCGTCTTGAGCCGCGACAGCGCGCGCGGTGACGGCGTCGCGGCCAGGCTCCAACCGCTGCCGCGATCCGCGGAACGCAGCCGGTCGCGCTCCCGCGCCTGCCACAATCCACGCAGCTCCCGCACCAGCGCCCATAAAATCAGGGTGGGCTCGACTCCCTCGCTCTTGAGGCCGAGAAGCACGCGCAGCGCGCGCTCGGCATCGCCGGCCGCCGCCGCCTCGGCCAGCTGAAACACATCGTATCGGGCGCTGTCTCCCACCGACCGCAACACCAAATCGGCGCCGATGGGCTCGCCATCGGCCAGCAAGGCGAGCTTCTCGAGCTCCTGTTTGGCCGCCAGCAGATTTCCCTCCACGCGATCGACGATCAACTGCGCCGCGGCCGGTTCGATCTCGACCTTGAGCTGCTTCGCGCGGGACCGCAGCCATGCCGGCAGCGCCGCCGTCTGGACCGGCCAGATCGGCACCCAAATTCCGTGCTTCTCGACGGCCCGCACCCAGGCAGCGTCGCTCGCCTTCTTGTCGAGCTTGTCGGTGACAACCAAGCACACCACATCGGGCGGCGGCCGCTCCGCGAGGTCGGTCAACTGCTGCGCCCCCTTGTCAGGCTTGCCCGAAGGCATCCGCAGCTCGAACAGGCGCCGTTCGGCGAACAACGACAGCGACTGGCTCGCATGCCGCAACTCATCCCAGGCGAAACTGCGATCGATGAAAAACACCGTGCGGTCCGCATAGCCCGCAGCCCTCGCGGCGGCGCGGATGGAGTCCGCGGCTTCGCCGACCAACAGCGGCTCGTCGCCTGAAACCAGGTACACCCCCGCCACGTTTTTGGCCAGCGCGGCGGGCAACTGTTCGGCGGTCAGACGCAATTCGGCTTCACCTTCTCGAGGGCGTATTCAGGCGCCAATGCTATAACGATGCCTCCAAAATGTGTTGCCTCATGAGCCCTCAGAGAGCCCGCTCCCAGATCTGCCCGACGAGATCGTGTCCGAAGCTGTGATGCGGAGACTCCTCCACCAGTGAAAAGCCGGCAGCCTCGTAGATTCGACGTGCCGCGACCAGTACATCGTTTGTCCACAAGACCATCCGCTCGTACCCGGCCGACTTCGCAAATTGAATGCATTCCTCGACGAGCCGGCGACCTAACCTAAGGCCCCGTCCCTTCGGATCGACCAACAGGCAGCGCAGCTGCGCCGCGCGCGGGTCCCTTTCATTGCGAACGACGAACACGCAACCGACACGCTCTCCGTCGACTTCAGCCACCCAGAAACGTTCCGATTTGGGGTCATGGTTGGTTGCAAAGCGCGCAAAGAGCGTCGCCACCAGCGCCTCGAAGTCGCCGTTCCAGCCGAATTCCTCTGCGTACAATCGTCCATGTTGCTCGATCGCCCAGCCCACGTCGCCAATCCGGTACGGCCGAACCGTTACCGCCGCGTCGCCTCTCGTGCCCGGCCGGGATAGCGTCTTCTCCAGGGAATGCATCGCGCCGAGCAGCCGCTCGCGCTCGGCGGGCGACAATGGCTCGATCATTTCACCGATGGTGTTGCGGGACCTTCCGTCGATCTCGCCAAACGCGCTGCGCCCTTTCGCGGTGAGCGATAGTTCCGTCCGCCGGCGATCCTCCGCAGACCGCTTTCGTGCCAGCAGCCGCGAATTGACGAAACCCTGAAGAATTCGACTGAGATACCCGGGATCCAGCCCCAACACATCGATCAGCTCGCCGGCCGTCACGGTCTTGCGCGTCCCAAGCTCAAACAAGACACGGGCCTGAGCCAGCGTGAAAGGGCTGTTCAGCAACCCCTCTTCCAACACGCCGATGCGCCGCGTATAGAAGCGATTGAAACGGCGAACCGCCTCGATCTGCGCGCTCGAGTCGACCTGCACGATCCACCTCCTGGTCCGGTCATGCTGCCTTCATTAGTTGACGGCGTCAAGCATTTTGGGCTAGGTGTATTCCCAGCGGCGGGCGATCGCGAAGAGTCAAAAGGAAGGCCCGGGCCGGAGCGGCCCGGGCGTCCTTTGACTTCAAAAGTTTTTATTTATTGAGCTGAGTAATCTTCGAGCCGTCGAGCGACACGTCGGCGATCAAGCCTTTCTCGGCAAACACAAAGCCGAGGATCGGTCTCTGCAGGGTCTTGGTGTCATAGTCGCCGCCGGCACCCTTCGACAACATGGCTATGCCGGTATCTGCACCCACCGCCCAACCCTTGGTGCTGGTGAATTTGTCCAGCGCGTCCTGGGTCATGAACATGATGATCTCATCGTGCTTCGCGACACCCAACGTCAGTCCGACCGAGGCCGACGAGAGGCTGTAGTAGCCTACGTTTTGCCCCCTGACGCGCAATGCCCCTTCCCCGAATTCGCCTGCGACGCCGGCGCCGCCCTTGGTCACTCGCGGAAACACCAGAATGCCCTTTGCGCGCGCGACCAAGTCTTGGTTGCTTGGACTGAGTTGATAGAACTTGGTGAGAGTGTTCTCGACACGCGCATCAATTTCATCCTTGGTGGCGCCGAACGACACCGCGCTCAAGAACAAGGCGGCGACCGCAACGCCAGCCGCAGCGTAAAAATTACGTGATTTCATGATGATTTTCCTGCAATCATTAGTTGTCGAACAGCAGCTATCGTAGGTCGTTGCGGGTGAAAAGCGCATGTGCGCTGGACGCTGTGTGCTGTAGGAAACCGCCTACCGTCGGCGCACTTGGAAGCATTTGCCGAGGAACGCGGCCTGATCGTGACGCTCACGCGCGGCGTCTGGCGCGCGACGCCCCGCTTCCTGGCGATTGCTTCGGCGTGAGTGACGACGCCGCGCGCGATGAGGCCTTGGCCGCCCTCGTTCTCGCTCGCGAACACGAAAACCGCATCGCCTTCGGCAATCAGCTTGCCGCCATACATGGTCTTGTGCGCGGTGAACGCGAAAGTCCGCGCCCGCGGATCGACAACCTCGGCTTTGATTGCGAACACCATGATGGGCGACATTCGCCTCCGTATCTTTGCGCGCCGCCGTCAAACGGCCGCCGCACCGACCGATTGGGCCTCAATATGATCTTGCAGAAGAATCCGAAAGGCCAGCCCATGCGTGATCAGCAGCAGCGGCACGATCAGAGTGGGAAGGAAGTAGGCGGCCCCCAACTGGCCCGCCATGAGCCCCGCTTCATTGGCCTGGTAGAACGCATTCAAAATATCGGCGGAGCCCCAAAGGTTGAAGAACCATACGATGGCAATGCCGGCCCCGCGCGGCAGCGATAGCAGCGAGAGCAGCGCAAGTGCCGCGGCAACGACATCCCCGTAGGCGGCGGAATGTGCGAACGCGGACGGCAACTCGGGCGACACGACTCCCGGGACCAGGAATGACAACCCGATGAAGCGAAAGCTGTGCAGGATGAGAAGTGGCCGCAACGCTTCGGACCGCGGCAGGACGCGGAGTTTCGGCCAGATGTATCGTTTCGCGACCATACCCCACGCGATGAAGCTGAATGCGATGCTGATGAAGAAGCAGAGTTGCGCCGGCATGAGTCTCTCCTTTGGTCGTCTCTCGGCAGTTGGTACCCATCGGTACCGACGGATGCCGAGAGTGTGGTACTATTCGGTACCGAATGTCAAGTGAGACGATGATGACCACGGAATCGCTGCCGGAAAACGACGCGCGCGCGCGCATTCTCGATGCGGCTTTCGCGGCGTTCACGAAGAGCGGCTACGCGGCGAGCAGCACGCTCGAGATCGCCACGCGCGCGCGCGTTTCGAAACGCGAACTGTACGCGCTGGTGGGCAACAAGCAGGAAATGCTGATCGCATGCATCGGCGCGCGCGCACGGCGCTTCCAGGTACCCGCTGACTTGCCCGTGCCGCACGATCGCGAGACCCTCGCGCACGTACTGACTTCTATCGGGACGCAGCTCCTCCGCGAGATAACCGACCCGACGGTCATTGCCGTATTCCGCCTGGCGATCGCCGAGGCGGTCCACGCCCCCGAGGTGGCGCATGCGCTCGATTCCATAGGCCGCGAGGCGAGTCGTGCCGCCCTGCGGCAGATCATGGCTCGGGCACAGGCGTCGGGACTTCTCAATGGCCGCCCTGCCGAACTGGCCGAGCAGTTCGGCGGGTTGCTGTGGGGGAGTTTGCTCGTCAGCCTGCTGCTCGGCGTCGCCGCGCGACCGAACCCACGCGAAGTCGCGGCACGTGCCCGCGACGCCGCAGCGGCGTTTGTGCAAATTCGATGCCCCGCCGGCACTTAGTGCATGAAGGATCCCGCCTTGTGATGCATTGCCCGGATTCCCTCCCGACGGTGTGATCAAATTCGGAGCCTGGCATGGGGGCTACGACGATGAGTGATAGCGACAATTCCGCGCAGTCGCCGTGCATACGAAATTGCTGCCTGGACGATGACCTTACCTGCCTCGGCTGCTTCCGATCCTTGGACGAGATCAAGGAATGGGGGGTCGTCGATACTCACCGGCGCCGTGTCATTCTGCGGAACGCCGAGCAACGAAAACAGGCGTATCAGCTGCCGGGCGAGGCCTCGCCGCATTACATTTCGCCGCGCGGCAGATTCGGTTAAAGCCGAGGCCGTTCCGGCCGATAACGGGGTGATCGAACCCCGAACAAAGGTTAGCCGTGGCAGCGAATAATTTACCCGCAGGAGATCTCCGAGCCGGGGAGTCGGACCGGGACGCCGTCATCCGCAAACTGTCGCTGGAAGTCGCGGCCGGCGACGTACGCCTGCCCTCGCTCCCGGACATCGCGATCCGGGTACAAAAGGTACTCGAGGATCCGCGCGCACCGCGGACCCGGGTCACGCAGGTGATCGGCGCCGACGCGGCGCTTGCCGCCCGCATCATCAGGCTTGCGAACTCCGCATTCCTGAATCCATCGACGGAACGCATATTCGACCTCCAGCAGTCGGTGACCCGCCTCGGCACTCAGCTGGTGCGCTGCACGGCAATGTCGTTTTCGCTGCAGCAGATGGAGTTCGGCAGCGGCCAGGCGAAACTTCGACCGCACATTCGCGAGCTGTGGCGCATGGGCGCGCTGGTCGCCTCGATCGCCTATGTGCTGGCGCGCGAGACTCGATCTGCAAATCCCGACGAGGCGCTGATGACCGGCCTCATGCACAACATCGGAAACCTGTACATCACGGTGAACACGCCGCGGGCCGCCGACGGCGGCGCCGAGAGCGAGGCATGGGAGGCGTTGATGCGCGAGTGGCATCCGCGCATTGCGGGCTCCATCCTCAAGCACTGGAAATTCCCGCTGCCGATCGTCGCGGCGGTGGTCGATCAAAACAACGGCTCTGTGATGGGTGGCGACGGCGGGCTGACCGACGTGTTGATCGCCTCGATCGCACTCGGCTCCCGCGTGTTCCGCAGCGAGCCCATCGATGATGCCGCGACCACCGGACCGAGCTTCCAGCGCCTGCGGCTCGGCTCCGACGATTGCAAGCAGATGCTCGCGTCGGCGGCGCTTCAGATCAAGGCGCTGCGCACGGCGCTCACGAACTAGCGCCCCGGCACAGCCGCGCACGCACCGCTTCGTACTCGCGCTCCATCTCGCCTACCAGCGCCCCGACCGTCTTGACGTCGTGGATGCCGCTCACGCTCTGGCCGGCGCTCCAGATGTCTCTCCATGCCTTCAACTCCGAGCCGAAATTCATCTTCGTCTTGTCGGCCTCGGGCAGCTTGTCGGGATCGAGTCCGGCGCGGACGACGCTGCCGCGAAGATAATTGCCGAGGACGCCGCTGAACAGCGAGGTGTACACGATATCCTCGCCGCTGCTGTCGACCAGCATCTGCTTGTACTCGGCGCCGGCATTGCCTTCCTCCGTGGCGATGAAGCGCGTGCCGAGATAGGCAAGATCGGCGCCCAGCGCCTGCGCGGCCAAGACGTCGGCGCCGGTACTCATGGCGCCCGACAGGATGATGGTTCCGGCATAGACCTCGCGGATCTGTTTCACCAGGGCGAACGGACTCAACGTCCCGGCATGACCGCCCGCCCCTGCGCACACCGCGATGATGCCGTCGACTCCCTGCGCCGCGGCTTTCTCCGCGTGGCGGAGGTTGATCACGTCGTGAAACACGATGCCGCCGTAGCCGTGCACGGCCGCAACCACTTCGGCGGGCGGCCGCAGGCTGGTGATGATGATGGGAACGCGGTGCTTCACGCACGCCGCGACATCCCGCTCCAGGCGATCGTTGCTGCCATGCACGATCTGATTGACCGCGAACGGCGCCACTTTGACGCCCGGATTGGCCTGCGCGTAGGCCGCGAGTTCTTCGGTGATCTGCGCCAACCAGTCGTCGAGCTGCGCCGCGGGGCGCGCGTTCAGCGCCGGGAATGAGCCGACGATGCCGGCCTTGCACTGCTCCAGCACCAGGCGCGGCGTGGAGACGATGAACATCGGCGCGCCGATGACGGGTAGCCGCAAACGGCCTTGCAGAATATCAGGGATGGGCATGTACGGCTCCGCACCGAATAGGGATTATTGAGGCGTTTCTGTCATTATGGCTCATGCGCGCTGCAATGCACACGAGGCCGTAATCCATGAAATTCGACACATTGATATTCGAACGACGGGACGACATCGTCCAAGTCACGCTCAACCGGCCCGACCGATTGAACGCCCTGAACTTGAAGTTGATTACCGACTTGCGGGCGGCGGCGGCGGCGATCGAATCCGACCCCGGCATTCGCGCGGTCGTACTCGGCGCGGCAGGCCGGGCCTTCTGTTCCGGCGCCGATCTCATGGGCGACGATCTCCTGGGCAGCCCTGAGCGCAGCCGCGGCGAGAACATCGGCATCGGCCTGCGGGCGCATTTCAACCCCATGGTGAACGCCTGGCATCAACTCCGAGTCCCGGTCGTGGTCGCGGTCAACGGCGTCGCCGCGGGCGCGGGAGTGAGTCTCGCGCTGGCGGGCGACATCGTCCTGGCGGCGCGCTCCGCCACATTTCTGCAACTGTTCGCGCCCAAGCTCGGCCTCATGCCCGACCTCGGCAGCACCTTTCATCTCCCCCGGCTGGTGGGCACCGCGCGCGCCAAGGGCTTGGCCCTGCTCGGCGATGCGCTGACTGCCGCGGATGCGGCGAACTGGGGTCTCATCTGGGCCTGCGTCGAGGACGGCGCGCTGCAGACCGAAGCGGACTCCATCGCGCGCCGCCTCGCCGGCGGTCCCACCCAGGCCTTCCAACGCATCAAAGCGGTATTCAACGTGGAGCCGCCGCGTACCCTGAACGAGCAGATGGAAATAGAGGCGATCGCCCAGGCCCAGCTCGGCGACACGGCGGACTTCGCGGAGGGGGTCGCCGCGTTTCGCCATAAGCGGGCGCCGAATTTCACGGGAAAATAGTTAGCGACGGGCGATCGTGGCAGAATTCCGCCTCTTTCGGCTCGAGGAGTGAACATGAAGCAGCTCTTACTGACCATTGCCGCGATGGCCGGCGCCGCGGCCCCCGTGGCGGTTCTCGCCGAACAGCCGCCGCTGATCGACCGCAACCTGTTCTTCGGCGAAATCGCCATCGCCGGCGCACAGATCTCCCCCGACGGGCGCTTCATATCGTTTCTCAAGCCGTACAAGGGCACGCGCAATATCTGGGTGAAGGGGGCGGACGAACCGTTCAGCGCCGCGCGCCCCGTCAGCGCCGAAGCGACTCGGCCGGTCCGCGCCTATTTCTGGAGCCGCGACTCCAAGTACATTCTGTATGCGCAGGATTCGGGCGGCGATGAGAATTTCAACATCTATGCGATCGACCCGACGCTGGCGGCGGACCCCAATACCGGCGTGCCCCCGACCCGGCCGCTCACCAACCTCAAGGGTGTGCGCACCGAAATATTCGCCGCACCGAAGGCCAAGCCGGACATTCTCTACATCGGCCTGAACGACCGCGATCCGCGCTGGCATGATCTGTACGAGCTGCACATCTCGACCGGCGAGAAAGCGCTGTTGCGCAAGAACACCGAGAACATTGCCGCCTGGGTGTTCGACAACGAGGGCACCCTGCGGCTGGCGGAGCGCACCAACGCCGTGGGCGACATGGAAATCCTGCGGGTCGATGCCGATGGCTTCAAGCAGATCTACGGCTGCACGGTGCTCGAGGGCTGCGGCGTCTTCGGCTTCGATGCGACCAACAAGCAGGTCTACCTGGTCACGAACAAGGAGCCGCTGAACTTCAGCGAACTGGATCTCTTGAATCCCGTGAACGGCGCCGCGGTCAAGGTGGAGAGCGATCCGCAGTCGCGCGTCGATCTCCTCAACGCCAAGGTGTCGGAGGTCGACCACCACATTCTCTTCACCGACTACGAGGACGACACGATACGGCGCTACTTCAAGGACAAGGCGTTCGAGAAGGACTACCGCTGGTTGCAATCGAAGCTGCCCGGCCTGCAGATCGCCTTCGGTGCCGCTTCCCAGGACGAGAATCTATGGATAGTGAGTGCGTACGGCGACACGGAGCCCGGGGTGACCTATGTCTGGAATCGCAAGGCGCCCGACCTCAAGCTGCAGTATCGCATTCGTGAGGAGATGCCTCGCGAAGCGCTGGCGCAGCGCAAGCCCTATCATTTCAAGTCATCGGACGGACTCGATATCCCTGGGTATTTGACGCTGCCGAAGGGTCTGCCGGCCAAGAACCTGCCGCTGATCGTGCATCCGCACGGCGGTCCCTGGGCGCGCGACTCCTTCGGCTACGACACCTACGCCCAATTCCTGTCCAATCGGGGGTACGCGGTATTGCAGCCGAACTTCCGCGGTTCGACCAGCTACGGCAAGAAGTTCCTGAACGCCGGCAACGGCGAATGGGGCCGCAAGATGCAGGACGATCTGACCTGGGGCGTGAAGGCCTTGGTGGCGGAGGGTATCGTGGACCCGGCCCGCGTCGGCATATCCGGCGGCTCGTACGGCGGCTATGCCACCCTCGCGGGAGTCGCGTTCACTCCCAAGTTGTACGCGGCCGCCGTCGCCATCGTGGCGCCGTCCAATCTGATCACGCTGCTCGATGCGATTCCGCCGTACTGGGAGGCGGGACGCAAGCAGATGTACACGCGCATGGCCGATCCGACTACGCCCGCGGGTAAGGCCCTGCTGGTCGCCGAGTCGCCGTTGACCGAGGCCAAATCCATCGTCACCCCCCTGCTCGTCGTGCAAGGAAAGAATGATCCCCGGGTCAACGTCCGTGAGAGCGATCAGATCGTCGCCGCCGTGCGCGACAACAACAAGCCCGTCGAGTACCTGGTCGCGCCCGACGAGGGCCACGGCTTTGCCCGGCCCATCAACAATTTGGCGATGGTCACCGCGATGGAGGAATTCTTCGCTCACTACCTGAATGGGCGCTATCAAAAGGACGTGCCCGCGGACGTCGCGGCCAAGCTCAAGGAGATCACCGTCGATCCGCACACCGTCAGCGGCGAGGTGACCTTGAAAGGGGCTTTGGCGCCGCAGGCACACTGAGGAGAACTCGGAAGGCCTCCCGGCGCCGGCCGGCGGCAGCCCCGCCGCCGGCCGCCCGGATCTCAGTCGTCGATCACCACCACCATCTGGTCGATCGACATCGTCCCGCTGGTCGAGTCATAGGGACCGTCGGCGCCGATCTGCACCACCGCGTTGGTGCCGTTCAGGTCCGTCGTCAATGCCGCGGTGAAATCGGCGAAGGCCGAGAAATTCTCGCTCGTCTGGGTCTTGATGTGGACGATCGCCAGCCATAGGGAAGCGGCAGCCGGATCGGGAATCAGCTCGAGACCGGTCGACAGAGTCGTGGGATCGAAGGCCTCGAAGGCGATACGGATGAGATGCTCGCTGGTGGTTTGCAGCATGGCTTGAGTGATCGAAAGCTCCGTGCTCGTCAGGGTGGCGAACGGTGCCGTGCTGCCGGATGGCGACCATTTCAAGTCGAGCAGCGCACGTGTTTGCGCGAAGCTCAGCAGCGTCGATGCATTGAAATCGGGCGGCGCCTGGCCGAACGGCGCAACGAACCCGGCGAAGCGCACCGGAGCGCCCACGCTGAGTGAGGATGTGGACAGCGCGGTGGGTACACCGACCGAATAGGCAGTCGCGGAGGCGATCGTGGTGCCGGTTCCCGCAAAATTGAAGAGCGCCGGCATCTGGCCGTCGAGGCTCTGCAGGTTGACGGTGACGAGGTTCGCCGCCAACGCCGTCACGGTTCCCGACAGAGTCGTCTCCATCAGCCGCGCGCTGCCGGCGGTCGCATCGAGCGTTGGATTGCCGGAACTATCCTGGCCCAGCTTGCCGGACAGCTGCAGGTGCTGTCCCACCGAAATGTCTTGAATCGTGAACGCGCCCATCTGGCCGTCCTCGGTGACCATGGTGCCCGTTCCCACGGTGACCGCGACCTGACGCGACCATCTCATATCGTCTGCGTCGCCGTCGGTCTCGATGGGGAAAATCACGCCGTCCGCGACGGTGAGCGTATTCCCGGTGCGCGACAGCACCGTGCCCTCCACGCTGTCATGCATCATTCCGGCGACGCTGGAGCCCGCGAGCACACTGCTTGCGGTAAAGGTTTGCGAGGTTTTGTCCCAGGCGCCGTAGGCGACGATCATCGTTCCCGCCGCCGCGGCCGCCAACTGCGTGAGCCCCGCACTGCCCGTGGAACTCACGTTGTTGATGGAGAACGTGGTGGCCGCACCGGTGTTCACGGTGAACTGGCCGGCGGTGCCGCTGGAATTGAAGAACGGGCGCACATTGATGATGAAGCTGCCGGCCCCCGCGTCGACGCTGACCAAGGGACCGCGCACGCGAATCTGCTTGGTGGCATCCGGCACCAGGCTGGCCGTCAGCACCGGGTTGACGGTCACCGTCATCGGATTGGTGTCGGACGGCGCGATGGTATTGGACGCCGCTAGATTGAAGTCGAGCGCCAGATTCGCGATCGCGTGCTGCGTGACGACGAAATGATTGCGCGACAGGTCCAGAGTCAACGTCATTTGCGTGGGGTTCGGTGCCGCGAGCGGCGTCGATGTCGCGCCGTTGATCACGTTGCTCGCCGCGATCGTGACGCCGGTGGTGCCGTTGTCGACGACGATGGTGGCGGAGCCGAAATCGATGGTCATGGCGGCGGATACATAGTCGCCTGCCGGAATCTGATCGGCGCTGATGATCTCCGAAAGATTTACGAGCTGCGCGAAATCCACCTGAGTAGTGACCGGAACGGTCTCCACCACGGTGCCGTCCGCGCGCTCGAGCTGCAGCGAGACGACATTCACCATGTAGCTGATGAAGTCCCCCGGCGCATCGGTCATGGAGACCACGGCCATGCCGCAATTGCTGCAGGCTTGTGCGGTACTCTGCGAGGGAGCGGAGGAGCTCATCGTACTCATTCCGCCGCCGGATCCGCCGCAGGCCGCGAGGACCCACACCGCCGCCAACCAGAGTCCGTGCCGAATTCGCATCGTGCTGTGCATGGCCCTTCTCCTGATTATTCGTTTGTTCGCCCCTAGCAGGCGGATTTTCCGGCTGGAAAAACCCCAAGCCAATCTGTCTCCCGCCGCCGACATAGACATAAGGCGCGTGTCAGACGATTCCCACATTGCTCGCCGCATCATCGACGCTGTGATAGTCGAGCTCGGCCACGGGCAGTTGGCTGAAGTGGGCGCGCACCAAGGCGTCGCGGCTGGCCTCCTTCAATCGCGCGACGCGCATGCGGATCTTGCGCGCCGCCAGCCAGGCCGCGAAATCTCCCAGACTCTCGAGAGCGGTTCCGTCGATGTCCGGCGATTCTTCCAGGCTGAGAATCACGAGGCTGACGTCGGTCTGCTGCAAGACCCTCTGCCGCGCCAGCGCCAGCAGCGGCTCGGCGTTCGCAAAAAACAAGGGTTCTTCGGGCCGCAGGACCAGAATGCCGCGCGTGCACACGGCCTCCGGAAAGCGCACGACGCTGACGAAATCATGCGCGCCCATGCGCCCGAGCACGGAGAGCCGCGGGCTGGCCAATGAATGCAGCAGCATCCCCATGCTGAAGGCGATCGCGGCCAGAAGCCCGTCGAGCATTCCGAAGAGAATCACCGCGGCCACGGCGGTGAGCGTGACCAGACGGTCGCGCCGCCACTTGAAATACGGGCGGAAAACGGCGAGGCGCAGCGACTTGCTGACCGCGTGAATGACGATCGCCGCAAGGATCGGATCCGCGATGCGCTCGATCCATGGCAGAAACAGCACTACCAGCAACAGCACCGTCAGCGCCGCATACAGGCCGGCGGCGCGCGAGCCCGCGCCGGCCGCCTCGTTCGCCGAAGTACCCGAGTAGCCCGCGCCGACCGGCGTTCCATGAAATGCACCCGACACCACGTTGGCGATCCCAAGCGCAATCAGGTCGCGGTTCGGCCGCACGATCTCGTCGTGCTTCAGCGCAAAGGTGCGGATGGAACTGTAGGACTCGGCGTACAGGATGAACATCAGCGCCAGGGCGAACTCCACCAACGGCAGCCACCGCTCGCCCGGCGGAATCGCGAACGACGGGCGCTCGAGCGATAAATGAATGGGTCCGGTCAGTACGACGCCGTGAGCCGCGAGCCAGGGAGCCGCCGCGATCCCGGCGACGATCACCAACAGCATGCCCGGAACGTACCGGACTCGCTCGAGCGCGAAGAGTGCCGCCAACGCGCCCACTCCGGCGGCAAGACCGATCGGCTGCCAAGCGCCGGCGCCCCGAATGATTTCGAGCAGCAAGGGAAGGAAATCCGTGCTGTGCACCTGCATGCCGACGATGTGCGGCCACTGTTTCACGGCAATGACCAATGCCAGCCCAAACGAAAAACCGCGCAGCACGGGCCGCGCAATCAAGTTCGACATGGCGCCGAGCCGCGCGCAACCGGCGAGAAGGAAGGCGAATCCCGTCGCCACCACCATAATCGAGGCGAGCGCCACCCGCTGCGCAGGCACATTGGCGCCGAGCGCCAGTGTCGCCGCTGCGAGCACCGCCGCGGAGGACGAGGTCGCGGTGACGATGGCATATCGGCTGCGGCCGAAGACGGCATAGCAGACGAGGCCCGCGAACAGGCCGATCACTCCGGCCTGGGGCGGCAGATTGGCCAGGCCCGAGTAGGCAACCGCCTCCGGCAACAGCAGGCCGGCGAGCGACAGGCCGGCCACGGCGTCGGCCGGATGAAGTTTCGCAGTCAGCTTCATTGAACGTTCCTCGAAAAGCGCGCTGGAGACAGCCCGGCTTCATCGACCCCTGCGGCGGCAAGCTCCGGCGGCAGCGAAAGTCCCGCGATCTGCGCGGCCACGAGCCGAGCAATCGCCGGCGCCGTCTGGATGCCGTAGCCGCCCTGGCCGGCCAACCAATAGAAGCCTGCTGCGCCGGGATCGAATCCGATCACCGGCGTGCGATCGGGCGCAAAGGTCCGAAGACCCGCCCAGCTGCTCAAGGGCCGATCCACGACCAGCCGGGTGGCGGCCTCCACCCGTTCGATCGCCAGCGCGACATCGTAGTCGTCGGGCTGAGCGTCGCAAGGCGCACTCAAAGTCTCGTCGGCCGGCGACAACAGCAGCGCGCCGGCATCGGCGCGGAAATACCACTGCTCCGACGCATCCATGACGCAGGGCCATTGGGCGACGGTCCAGGACCCGGCGCTCACTCGCACGGCGGTGCGCCGGCGCGGCTCGAGACCGGCGGCGGCAATGCCGGCGGCGCGCGCAAGTTCATCCGCCCATGCCCCCGCCGCGTTGACCACGATGGCGGCGCGAAGCGGGCTGCCGAGGGTGCGGATGTGCCATTCCTCGCCCGAGCGTTCGAGACCTGTGACCTCGCAATCTCGGTATTGCCGGCCGCCGTTCGATCGGAACAGCCGGACGTAGTAATCGACGACCGCCGCCACGTCGATATCGCGCGCGTCGGGATCGAGCAGCGCGGCCGACAGGGTGTCCGGGCGCAGGGCCGGGCATAGATCCATCGCGGTCTTCGGCTCCAACATGGCGACTCTCGGCGACGCCGCCGAGAGCGTCGCGTACAGAGCACTCAGATCTTCCCGCTGCTCGCCGGTGGCGACGAAGAGCACTCCCCTCGCTCGAGTGAACGGCCTCGAGCCATCCGCGGCCAAATAGAAATCCCGGCTGGCGCGAGTCAGCGCGCGAACCGGCGCGTTGCCGTACGACTCGGCGAACAGGGCGACGGAGCGGCCCGTCGCGTGATACGCCCAGTGCGGTTCACGCTCGACGAGCGCGACCTTGTACGTCGCAGCCAGCGCGGCGGCGGCGGAGAGTCCGGCCAATCCGCCTCCGATGACGCAGATGTCGAAATGCTCGGAAGTCGCGTGCCGCATGCTGCTCCTATCTCGGCGGCGCTCCAGCGCTACGTTTAAGTGCCTCGAGCCCGCCGGCCGATCTTCGCCACCGGTACCCTGACTTCAGCCGCCGGCGAGTCCTTGGTGGGCGACTTTGCCGCATCGACGGCACTCGTACCGCAATCGTCGCAGCCTCCGCAGGCGCCCTGATTCTTGCCGGCGGCCGCTATGCTAAGCCGCTGCGCCGCTGCGCGAAGGCCCAGAGCCGCCGGCACCCGCGCCGCCGCCCCGCTCAACGCGGCCAGCAACTTACGCCGCAGGCCGCGTGGGCCGAGCGACAGCAAGGCGTAACCCACGCTGAGCAGCAGCGCGAGACCCACCAAGGAGCCGTCGAGAATTCCGTTCATGCAAACCTGCTCAAGCGACACCTATCAACGCCGTGGACACCCGAAAGACGATCCATGAGCCGACGTAGGCCAACCCAAACATATACGCCGCCATGATAATCGGGTAGCGCCAGGAATTGGTCTCGCGCTTGACGGTGGCGAGGGTCGACAGGCACTGGGGCGCGAACACGTACCAGGCGAGAAGAGAGAGCGCGGTCGGCAAACTCCATGACTGGGCGATCAGCGGCGTAAGCGCGCCGCTCACGTCATTGCCGGTGGCCGACAGGGCGTACACCGTGCCCAGGGCGCCGACGGCGACCTCGCGCGCCGCGAGGCCCGGCACGAGCGCAATCGATATCTGCCAATTGAAACCGATGGGTGCGAATACCACCGCGAGCCAGGCGCCCAAATGTCCGGCGATGCTGTATTGGATCGGCGGCCCGGTGGCCCCGGGTGGGGGCGCGGGAAACGAGCTCAACGCCCACAGGATCACCATCAGCGCCAGAATGATGGTGCCGACACGGCTCATGAATATTTCGACCCGCTGCCACAACCCCAGCGCCAGATTGCGCAGATTCGGCCAGTGATAGGCCGGCAATTCCAGCATCAGCGCGTGGAAGCCCGATCCGGCGGCGCCGCGTTTGATGACGAAGGCCACCGCCATGGCGCCCACGACTCCCAGGATGTACAGCCCGAACAGCACCACGCCCTGCAATTCCAAGCCTCCCCACAACGTGCGGTGCGGAATGAACGCGCCGATGATGAGCGCATAGACCGGCAGGCGCGCGGAACAAGTCATCAGCGGCGCAATCATGATGGTCGCCAACCGGTCGCGGGGATTTTGGATGGTGCGCGTCGCCATGATTCCGGGAATGGCGCAGGCGAAGCTCGACAACAAAGGAATGAAGGCCCGGCCCGACAGCCCCACGGCGCCCATCACCCGGTCCAGCAGGAACGCCGCACGCGGCAGGTATCCGGTGTCTTCGAGCACCAGAATGAAGAAGAACAGGATGATGATCTGCGGCAGAAACACCAAGACGCTGCCGACCCCGGCGAGTATACCGTCGACGAGCAGTCCCTTCAGCAGGCTGGCCGGCAGCGCCGCTCCCAGCCAGTCGCCGAAGGCGGCGACGCCGAGTCTGATCGCATTCATGGGCCATTGCGCCCACGAGAACACGGCCTGAAATACCAGGAACAGGATGACCGCGAGAATCAGGGGGCCCAGTACGGGATGCAGCACGACGGAGTCGACGCGGTCGCTGAAGGTCACCCCGTCGATGCGATCGCCGCCCACCAAACCCAAAACCCGGCGCACCTCGGCCTGATCGTGCTCGATATCCGCCGCACTGAGCGGCGACCAAGTGGCGGGCGTCGGGGGGCGCGCCGGAACGGGCATCGCGGTCCCATCGAGGACCTTGATCAGGGCTTGCACGCCCTTGGTCTTCACGCCGACGGTTTCGACCACCGGCACACCCAGTTCCAAACTCAAGCGCTGGGCGTCGATCACGATGCCCTTGCGGCGTGCGATATCGGTCATGTTGAGCGCCACCACCATGGGCAGGCCCAGTCTTTTCAGGCTCAATACCAGCCGCAGGTTCTGGCGCAGATTGGTTGCGTCGGTGACGCAGACGATGAAGTCCGGCTGCGTCTCGCCCGCGCGGCGGCCGAGCAGCACGTCGGCGGTGACTTGTTCGTCCGGAGTCAGGGGGTCGAGGCTGTACGCGCCCGGCAAATCCAGAATGCGCACGCGCTTTCGCGAGGGCGTGAGCAGCGAGCCCTCTTTGCGCTCGACGGTTACTCCGGCGTAGTTGGCGACCTTTTGGCGGCTGCCGGTGAGGATATTGAACAGCGCCGTCTTGCCGCAGTTGGGATTTCCAACCAAGGCGACCAGGGGGCTCGGACCGCTGGGCAAAGGGTCCATGGTCTCAAGCGGGCTGCGGCTGCTCCGGGCACACGCGGATACAGGCGGCCTCGAAAAGACGCAGGGCGAAGGTGCCCGTGCCTATGCGCACGGCAATGGGGGCCCTCGCCATCAGACCCCTGGCAACCACGCGGACCGCCTCACCGGGAAGAAAGCCCAATTCGGCCAGCCGGCGGCCCAATTCGACCGGGGTCGAGGCATCCGCCGCCGCAATGGATACTACCCGCGCGGGCATTCCCAAGCCCAAATCGTTCAGGCTGATATCGGTGGGTCCTGGGTGCGCCTGCCCGGCCGGGGAAGTGGTCAACATAAACGCGATTCTATATGAGAATCGTTCCCATTACTATTAGGGTGGGCGGGAGCGTGTCGCAAATCCGAGCGGCGGCGCCGTTCCTGCTAATCTTGAGGCCCCTTGGGATGGAGGCGTATGAAATGCCTACGCTTTTCGAGAAAATCATCGCCGGCGAGCTGCCGGCCACGGTGCTGTACCGCGACTCGCGGGTGATCGCCTTTTCTGACATCAGGCCGGCGGCCCCGGTACATATACTCATCGTCCCGAACAAACCCATTCCCACGGCCGACGACATTGCCGACGCGGACGAATCGTTGATCGGACATATGTTCATCGTGGCGCGCGATCTCGCGCGCAGCCAAGGCATTGCACAAAGCGGTTATCGGTTGATCATCAATTGCAGAGGGGACGGCGGGCAGGAAGTTTATCACCTGCACGCGCATCTACTCGGCGGAAGGCCGCTGGGACCCTTGGTTTCGCGGGCACAATCTTGAGCTAAAGAGGAAAAATGATGAAGAAGAACAAAGGCGCGCCGGTCAAATCACGCGCCACATCGAGGCGATCCACCCCCAAGCGCCCGGCGGCCAAGAAAAAACTCCTCGGTCACGCCGCAAAGTCCACGGCGCGCCCCGCCAAGCCTACGGCTTCCCGCGCGGGTCAGCGCCATGCAGCGCGCCGCGAGCTGTATCCGGCGATCGAACCTTTTCGGCACGGCTACCTGCGCGTCTCGGACGTGCATGAGATCTACTATGAAGAGAGCGGCAATCCGGCCGGCAAGCCGGCCGTGTTCCTGCATGGCGGACCCGGTGCCGGCTCCGACAAGCGTGCGCGGCAATTCTTCGATCCGCGGCACTATCGCATCGTGGTGTTCGATCAGCGAGGCTGCGGGCGCAGCCGCCCGAGCGCGAGCCTGGTCGAGAATACAACCTGGCATCTGGTCGCCGACATCGAGAGATTGCGCAGACATTTGGGGATTGAGCGCTGGCTGGTCTTTGGAGGGTCCTGGGGCAGCACCCTGGCGCTCGCCTACGCGGAGGCCAATCCCGAACGCGTCAGCGAACTCGTGCTGCGCGGGATCTTCCTGCTGCGTTACGCCGAAATCCGCTGGTTCTATCAGCACGGCGCCTCGGAGCTTTTCCCCGATGCATGGGAGGCCTACCGCGACGCCATTCCCGCCGACGAGCGCGACGACTTCTTGAGCGCCTATCACAAGCGCCTGGTCGGCACCGACCAACGCGTCGGGTTGGCGGCCGCGCGTGCATGGTCGATTTGGGAAGCGTCCGCGAGTTTCTTGCTCAGCAACGGCGATAACATCAGGAAATGGGGCGAAGATCAGTTCGCGCTGGCGGTGGCGCGCATCGAGTGCCATTATTTCGTGAACCGCGGATTCCTGCGCAGCGAGAGTCAATTGCTGGACGACGTGCCGCGCATTCGGCACATACCGGCGACCATCGTTCAGGGACGCTACGACGTCGTGTGTCCCGCCACCAGCGCGTGGGATTTGCATCGCGCATGGCCCGAAGCGGATTTGCGCATCGTGCCGGACGCCGGACACTCGGCGTTCGAGCCGGGAAATACGCACGAATTGGTGCTTGCGACCGATCGGTACCGCAGCCGCTAGAGGAGCTGAAGGATGTCGGAAATTGCCACGTTGGGGCTGGCTCGCGCGAGCGACGCGCGCGAGATCGCGGAAATGTCCCGCGACTTGATCGAAACGGGCTTGACCTGGTCCTGGACGCCCGCCCGCGTGCAGCACTTCATCTCGGGACCCGAATCCTCGGTGGTCGTCGCACGCCGCGAACGGAGAATCGCGGCGTTCGCCATCATGCATTTCGGCGACGACGTGGCCCATTTGAACTTGCTCGCCGTGGCCCCGGAGCATCGCCGCCAGGGAATCGGACGGCAGCTCATGAGCTGGCTGACCGCCACCGCGATCGAAGCCGGGGTGTTTCGAATCAACCTCGAATTGCGCACCCACAACGAACCCGCGCGCATTTTCTACGAGTGTCTGGGCTTCGTTCAGCTGGGAGTCGTGCAGGGTTACTACCAGGGGCGGGAAGCGGCGCTGCGCATGTCGCGGCGCCTGGCGAAGAATCCGGCCTGAGCTGAAGCCGCCCTGGGCGGATTCAGTTCGACACCGAGCGCGTGGCTCCCGGCTCGAGGGCTTCGCCGCGCGAATCCTTCTGCTGCAACAGCGGAACGATTGCGTGATGGGGGAACACCACCGAGACGCGGCAGCCCCGGCCCGGAGCCGTATCGACCGTCATCTCGCCCCGGGCGGCGCGCGCCCGATCCGCGACGCTCCACAGGCCGAAACCCTCCAATCGCGCCTCGAACAGACTCAATTGCCACTCGAATCCCACGCCGTGATCTTCCACCACGACGCGCAATTCGCTGGGTGTTTGCGACACAGTGACGGACGCCGACCGGACCCCGGAATGTTTGACGACATTTCGCAGCAGCTCTCGAATCAGTTTGAACACGAGAACCCGCAGGTCGAGATCGTATGCGGCGGCGTCCTGGGAGACCTTCAACTCGACTTCCAGATTGTCCCTGCCGCGCATGTAGACGCTGAGCCATTTGAGCGCGGGCTCCAACCCGAGATCGTACAGCCCGGGAGGACTGAGGTCGGCGATGACCCGCTGGGTGATCGACTGCACCTCGCGTATGGTGTGGGTCGCCTCGCCGAGCAGAAGCCGCACCTCCGGCGCCGCGCGCGAGGCGGCTGCCTCGACGGTCATCGCAAGGCCGACCAGCTGCTGCCCGATTCCATCGTGCAGGTCCACGGCGGTGGCGCGCCGGGCGCGCTCCTCCGCGCCGACCAACTGCCGCGCGTACAACTGCAAACGTTCCTGCTTCTGACGCAGGCGGTCGCTGAGGTCGACCAGTTCAGTGACATCGCGCGCGACGCACCACACCCGCGTCAGATTTCCGTTTTCCACGACACCGCGAAAACTCGTGATGTACGTGCACTGCCGGGAATCGATCGACAATGTAAATTGCAGGCCGTCCGTCGAATATCCCTGTTGGGCCGCGGTCCCGATGTGTTCGAGGTAGATCGCGGACCAGGGCAGATCGGCGCGCCACAGCCTCGAATCGGCATCGGGCAGCCCGAACAGGCGGTTCAGCTTCAGATACACCAAATTGCATTCGGCGATATAAGCGTGCTCGCGCAGCCACGCAATTTGTTCGTCAACCGCAAGACCGGACGCCATCGGGACATCCAGCTCGATGCGCCAGACGGCCTCCGAGCTCTGTTCGACGAAGTTTTGGTAGCGCTCGCCGCTGGCGCGCAGCTCCTGCATGGCATTGCGCATCTCGAGCAGAACGACGGTCAACATGAAAGTGATCGTGACGAGAGTCGCAAGATATAGCTGCACCGCGCCCACCCGCACGAAAGTGTTGGGATCCCCCGCAAAGGGTCCCAGGCCGCGGCTTGCGAAGTACGACGCCAGCAGCGCAGCAGCCGCCGCCAAGGTTGCGGACCAGCGCGGCGGCGCGCGAAATGCCACGACCATCATCAGCGCCAGCAGGACGAAGGGCGGATTGAGGATGGCCGTCAAGCTGCCGGGCGCCGCCGAAAACACCCAGATCGTCATGCCGAGCACGGCGCCCCCGAACAACAGCAACTCCGCCGCGGGCGGGGCCGGAGCCGACAATCGGGGCGCACGCCAGCGAACCGTCCAAGCCATCACCACCGGCGCCACACACAGGGACCCCAGCCAATTTCCCGCCCACCATAGCTGCCAATCGCGCATGTAGTGAGCCAGGCCGAAGGGTTGCGACAAATCGACGGCTCCAAGTACCGCGCTCGCCGCGGAGCCGAGCGCAACCGCGGCGATGAATTGCACTACATGCTTGATGCGGGGGATCTGCGGAGTCGCCATCAATCGCCGCGCGATGAGTGCGCCGACGACGGCGTCGAGCGAGTTGGCGAGCGTGTACTGCGCGTGTGGGTACCAGGTAAAGTGCGGGGACCTCGTTACCTTGATCAGGAGTTCCACGGCCAGCTGTGCGACGAGGATCCAGATCCAGTTGCGCTTGGGCGAGAACCACAGCGCCATGAACAGCAAACCCGCGGCAGGCCAGATGATGACCAATTGCTGCGAGTTTTCGCGCAGCATAAATCCCAGGATAACGAGGAGCGCGTACAGCGCCGCGAAAGCGGCGAGCGAGGCTGCGCGCCGGGCGGGCTCAACACGCATGAAATCCCAGACGGGTTGGGATTCGCGGTACTCACTCGGTGCAGCCGGCGTCTTAATGCTCGAGACCTCCCTGACTTTGGAACCCTCGCGAGATCTCAACGCACCGAGCGTCCTTGTCTCACCATGTATACCTTAATCTTTACCGGGAAATCCACGGCAATGCACGATCGCCGGCGACATAATCCACAGCGATGAACCAGCGCCGACGACTGCGTCCGCTTCGTCGAGCTGCACGATTCGGCGCTCGCCCATGACATGTGCGGTGCAGCATGGCTAGGAGACAAGACTCATGACCGACGAATTCGCCACGCGACCTTTCGGAACCCTGGGCTCGCGCGTTTCGCCCGTGGGGCGATTGAGCGCGCCTAGAGTCGCAGAATGTGCGGACCCACTGCGTCGACGGTCGACGTTCCCGTCAGCGCGAGAGTCACGCGCAGTTCGTTGCGCATGATCTCGACGGCCTTGATCACGCCCGCCTCGCCGGCTGCCGCCAGCGCGTAGAGAAACGACCGGCCGATCAAGGTGCCGCGCGCGCCGAGCGCCAGGGCCTTTGCGATATCCTGGCCGGAGCGAATGCCGCCGTCGAACATGACTTCGCAGCGCCCGTCGATCGCCGCGACGATTTCCGCAAGCACCGAGATCGAGGACGGCGCGCCGTCGAGTTGCCGTCCGCCGTGATTCGATACGACGACGGCGTCCGCCCCCGCGGCGAGGGCGAGCCGTGCATCCTCGGCATCCAGCACTCCTTTGAGGATCAGCTTTCCGGGCCAGCGGCTTCTGACCCACTCCACGTCGCGCCAGTTCGCGGACGCATCGAATTGCGTTGCCGTCCACTCCGACAGCGTGCGAACTCCGCTCGAACCGCCGATTCGCCCGACCAGATTGCCGAAGGTGCGCCGCTTGCCGAACAGCACCTTGAGCGCCCAGGCCGGTTTCGAGGCCACGTCGAGGGCATTGCGCAGGGTGAGGCGCGGCGGGATCGTGAGACCGTTGCGCGGATCGCGGCGGCGCTCGCCCAGCACCTGCAGATCGAGCGTGAGCATCAGCGCGGAACATTGCGCGGCAGCGGCCCGGTCGATGAGCTCTTGATTGAAGCCGCGATCCTTCATCAAGTATTGCTGAAACCAGAACGGCTGCCCGGTCGCCGCCCGGACGTCCTCGATCGAGCAGATCGACATGGTGCTCATGCAGTACGGAATGCCGCATGCCGCCGCGGCGCGCGCCGCCAGAATCTCCCCGTCCGCGCAGAAAAGACCGGCGAGGCCGGTGGGGCCGATCGCCAAGGGCATCGACACCTTCGTGCCCACCAAAGTGGTCGCAAGCGATATGTTCGATACATCGACCATGACTCGCTGGCGGAAAGTCATCGCATCGAGGTCGGCGCTGTTGCGCAACAGGGTCCGCTCTTCGTAGGCGCCGCCGGCGGCGTAGTCGAAGATGGCGCGGGGAATGCGCTTCCTGGCAAGTATGCGCAGGTCGTCGATGCTGAGAATCATGGCGAGTGGTGATAGTCGGGATACGCGGGCCTTGCGGGCTGCCTCTCTGGATGCGCCGCCAATTCACGCAGCGCAATCTGAACCGCCGCCTCCAATTGGGGGTCGTGGCCCTGGCTCACCGACTTCGGATCCTGCTCGACCGTCACATCCGGGTCGACCCCGTGATTCTCGACGTCCCACTCGCCCGCGGGCGAAAAGAACGCGACGCTCGGCGAGGTGACATGGCCGCCGTCCATCAGGACGGGAATTTCGCTGATGCCGACCAGGCCGCCCCAGGTTCGCTTGCCGACCAAGGTGCCGATCTTCGCCTGCTTGAACAGCCAGGGAAGCGCATCGCCGCCGGAGCCGGAGACTTCGTTCGCGATCATCACCTTGGGCCCGTAGATGGCCGCATTCGGGGTGTGCTCGATCTTGCCGTAGCGGGGCGACCAGTACGATTCGATGTGACGGCTCATGACCTCCACGATGTAATCGGCCATCTGGCCGCCGGCATTGAAGCGCTCGTCGATGATCGCGCCTTGCTTCTGGGTCTGCGCGAAGTAATAGCGATTGAAGCTGCTAAAGCCTTCCGCGCCGGTGTCCGGCAGGTACACGTAGGCAAGCTTTCCCCCGGACAGCTGCTCCACCTTGCGCCGATTGGATTCGATCCAATCGAAGTGGCGCAAGGCGGCCTCGCTGGCGACGGGTACGACGGTGACGTCGCGCGTCTTGCCGCCGTCGGCTGCCGCGATGCGCAGCGTGACGGCGTGCTCGGCCGAACCCTCGAGGGGCTGCTGGATATCCACGGCGGCGGTCACTTCCTGTCCGTTGATCGCGAGAATGCAATCGCCCGGGCGCAGATTGAGTCCGGGTTGCGCCAGAGGCGCCTTTTCGCGCGGATTGAACTCTCCTCCCGAGTAGATTTTCGCGAGGCAGTAGCGATTGCCCCGAACGACGTAGTCGGCGCCGAGCAACCCGCCGGGTACGTGGCGCGCCCGCGGTATTGCGCCGCCGTTGCCCCGCAGATGACCCACCGAAAACTCTCCCAGCATCTCCTGAAACACGTAGTTGAGATCGGCCCGCGAGGCGATCGACGCGACATACGGTTCGTAGCGGCGCTCGTCGGCGACGATGGGAGCGCCATGGTAATTCGGGTCGTAGAAGTAGGACCGCTCGATGCGCCACACCTCGTGGTACATCTGCATCCATTCCGCCGCCGGCTCGACGCGAACCTCCAGAGCCGCGAATGACAGCGTGCCCTCGCCCGCCTTCAGCGGCACGTTGGCCGGCGCAATCACCCAAGTCGGCCGAATGGCGTCGGCGCCCGCCGCCGGCGCATCGTCTTTGCGGTTGGACACGGCCAGCAGCATCTTTTCTCCGTCGGCGGAAAGCTCGAAACTTTCGATGCGCTCGGCCAGTTTCTCGGTCTTGCGGTCCTCCAGAGTCCAGCGGCTCAAGGTCGCCGCGCGATCGTCGTAGCGGCCCAAATCGGACCTAACCAGGTAGTACAGGCTGCCATGGGATCCCGCGGCCAAAGCCGTATAGGCGGCGGTGGGCAAGGGCAGCGCGACCGATCGGGTCTCGATGCCGGTCAGATCGACCTTGACCGGCGGTATGGGGTGAGCGGCCGGCACCGCGGCCGGCGATCCGGAAGCGGTCTTAGGTGCGCCGCGCGCGGACTTCTCCGATTCCTGGGCTTGCCCCTTGTCGCCGCCCTCCTTGCCGCCTTCCTTCGCTTCGGCCGGCTTCTGCCCCGGCGCCTTTTCATCGTCCATCTCCGGAGCGATGGGCGAGGCTTGATCGGCGGCTAGCACGATGGCGTAGATATTCGAGCGTACCTCGTACAGATCGCTGGTCATATCCAGCCCGTCGGAAGTCGGGCCGGCGTTCGTGCTGGCGGTGTAGAAGAGGTATTTTCCGCCGCGATCGAAGGCCGGCAGCCGCGAATCCGCCAGGGAATCGGTGACCTGGACGGACTTGCCGCTGTCGACCGAGTAGAGGTAGAGCGCGTGCAGGTGATTGTCGAGGGAGCGCGGATAGGCGATCCACTTCGAATCGGGCGACCAGGCGAGATCGTAGCTCGCATCCGAGAATCCGCCGTAGACATTCTTGTCGTTGACGATGCTGAGTTTCCCGGTGACGGTGTCGAGCAGGTAGACGTTCAGGCGATTGTCATGGAAAGCGATGCGCTTGGAGTCCGGCGACCACTTCGGCGCAAAGTAATAGGCCGGCTCCGGCGCCAGTGGATATTTCTTGACCGCGGCGGCGCCCGTCTGTGCGGCACCCGTCTGTGCGGCGACATGCAGAGCGTACAAACCCGATTCATCGGAGAAGTAGGCGATCGATTGGCCGTCCGGGGACCAGGCGGGCGAGCGCTCCATGACTCCCGGCGTATTGGTGATGTTGCGGATCGGCCCCGACTTGAGCGGCACCGTCAATATTTCTCCGTGGGCTTCAACCACCGCACGCAGACCGGTGGGCGAAATCGCCGCGTGATCGATTTCCGCGGACACATTCTTGATGCTCGGCCGTACTTCCGGAAGGTCGGCTTGAATCTCGATCGGCACCCGGCGATCTTTGCCGCCGGCGGTATCGAAGAGATGGATCTCGCCGAGCTGATCGTAGACCAGGGTATCTCCCTCCGCGGCGAGGCTGCGGATATCGGGGCCTTGGTTGTGCAAGACTTCGGTGACCGACTTCGCGGCCGGGTCGTAGCGGAAAATCCCGATATGACCTGCGCGCCCGGAGAGGAAGTAAATCTGCCGGCCGCAATAAACGGGATAGAAGTCCGATGCCCGCTCGTGAGGAATCTCGACCGACTCGAGGTCGTTGAGTCCCGTGATCCAAATCGTGCTGGCCCGGCCGCCGCGGTAGTTGCCCCAGGACACGAACGTGATGTAGTCGAACCCGAAGGCGGGAGCCAGGGGCGAGTAGGCTATGTGCGATCCGTCGGCCGACAATTGCCCCTGGTGGGCCATGGGCAGGGGCAATCGCACGGCCTCGCCGCCGTCGGCGGGAATCGAATACAGCTGCGTGTAGCGGCTGCCCGCTTCGCGCGAGGAGCGAAACAAGATCCGCTTCCCGTCCGGCGTCCATCCGACGGCGACATCCGCGCCGGGATGATAGGTCACCCGATGCGGTACGCCCCCCTCGGCGGGGATGGTGAACACATCGACATTGCCGTCGTACTCGCCGGTGAAGGCGATGGTGCGGCCGTCCGGCGAAAAGATAGGTGCGGTTTCCAATCCCACGCCGTTGGTCAGGCGCACGGCGCGGCCGCCGTCGCGGGAAACGGTCCAAAGATCTCCGGCGTAGCCGAAGGCGATCAAGTCGCGGCTCAGCGCCGGCGATTGATACAGGTGAGGCTTCTCCGTGGCGTACGCTTCGGCAAAAATGAAAGACAGGAGCCAGGCGAGCCCCAGCGTAAGTGCCGAGCGAGCGATGCGATGCACGAGTTGCTCCGGAGATGCGTTGGTCGGTCCGCAATGTTGCGGCACGACCGCATCCCGGTGCAACCGGTAAAGGCGACCGCCGTCGACCGCACCCGCGCAAGGTACACCGCACATCCGCACATCCGCACATCCGCACATCCGCGCATCCGTGCAGGCCGCGCAGGCCGCGCGGGCCGCGCAGGCCGCGCAGGCCGCGGGGAACGGCTAACCGAGCTTAGGTCTAGCCGAGCTTACAGTGCGAGCCAGACATCGATGCCGCCGTGCTTCGAACAGGCCCGGCCGCGGTCCTTGGTATTGGTGAAGAAGCCGTCATGGCAGCGGGCCGATGCGCGCGGATGATCGTGACGATATTGAGCGGCCGGATCCGCCTTGTCGTCGTGGTGGTCGTCGCGCTTCATCGCGGGATGATCGTCGCGATGGTCCTGCGCCTGCTGATCGTGGTGTTCATCCGGCCGGTCCTGCGCGTGTAGGGTCAATGGGACGACGGCGGTCAGCGACAACGCAGCCACGGCGAGAATAAGCGGCTTCCAATTTTGATCACGCATGAGGCAGTCTCCTCTCGATGTACAGGGTGGTCCAAGTATAAGCCCGATGCACAGCAGCAAGCACCGCAATCGCAATCTGCCTTGAACTGGGGTAAAAAAAACAGGTCAAGGATATAGGCCGACACATCCACATACGACAAAGGAAAACCGTCATGAATACGCAACAAATCGCCGCCCGCCTTGCCGAGCTTTGCCGCAAGGGCCAGTTCGAGGACGCGCAGAAAGAGCTATTCGCCGAGGACGCGGTCAGCATCGAACCCCGCGAGACGCCGGACTTCCCCAAGGAAACGAAGGGGTTGCGCGCCATCATCGAGAAGGGCCACAAATTCGAGTCGATGGTGGAGAAAGTCCATGGATTCGACGCTTCCGCGCCGCTGGTCACCGGCAATGCCATCGCCATCACGCTGACGATGGATGTCACGATGAAGGGACGAGGGCGCGTGAAACTCGAGGAGATCTGCGCCTACGAAGTCAAGGACGGCAAGATCGTGTCGGAGCGGTTCTTCATGTAGCTCGAGCCGCAGTCCAGCCTCGAGCCGCGGCCGCGATACGCTGCCGTAGGCTCGGGGTACCGGCGCGTTCATAACGGCGGCCGCTTGCTCTCGACCCAGAGTTGCACGGCGGGCCGCCGCCATTGGGCATTCGCATACTCGACCAGCCTTTCGGGCACGGCATCGCCGTGCAGGATGAGGCGGTTCAGCATCAGCGCCAAATCGACATCGGCAATGCTCCAATCGCCGAACAAGTTCTCCGACCGGCGTTGCAGCAAGACCTCCGCGGCGGCGAACAGATTATCCGCCGCCGCGCGTGCCGCGGCCGACAGCGGCGGCTTTTTCGCGCCGTAGAAGATGACGAATGTCGGGCGCTCCTCCCGTATCGCCATGAGGTCGCTGCGCAGCCACGCCTGCAGCTGGCGCGCCCGGGCTTTGCGGCGCGGATCCGCGGGGTACAGGGGCGTACCCGGGAAAGTCTCATCGATGTATTCGCAGATCGCCGAGGACTCCGAGAGCGCAAAGCCATCGTGAACCCAAGTGGGCACGCGCCGCGTTATCGAGGCCGCCGCGAACTCGGGCTCCTGATTGGCGCCGGCAGCGAGGTCGACTGTTTCGACGTCGAACGCCAATTTTTTCGCATGCAGCGCCACGAAGACCGACATCGCGTACGGGCTGGCGAAGCGCGCGTCGACGTAGAGCAGCATGCGGCCGCCGTCAGGCCTTCTGGCCTGCTCCCGGTATCCACGACGTCCCGGCCAAGGGAACACCCGCCATCGCGGCCGCTTCCACCGTCAACGCCACCAAATCCTCTTTTTCGAGGTGATGCACGTCCTGCTTGCCGCAGGCGCGGGCGATGGTGGTCAATTCCATGTTCACGGTTTTCAAGTAGTTCTTCAGCCGCTTGGCGCCCACCGCAGGGTCGAGGCGCAATTCCAGCACCGGATCCTGCGTGGTGACTCCCACCGGGCACTTCCCCGTGTGGCAGTGATGACAGAACCCGGGCGCGGTGCCCAGCCGCGCATAGTCTTCGAGCGCGGTCATGTGCTGGCCGCCGGCGATGTACGAATCGCTGTTGCAGCCCAAGGCCACCAGTACCCCCTGCCCGATCGCCACCGCGTCGGCGCCCATCGCGAGCGCCTTGGCCACATCCGCGCCGCTGCGGATGCCGCCGGAAATCACCAATTGCACGGTGCCGCGCATGTTCAGATCGTCCAGCGCGTCGACGGCCTGGCGCAGCGCCGCGAGCGTCGGGATTCCCACGTGCTCGATGAACACGGTTTGCGTCGCTGCCGTGCCGCCCTGCATGCCGTCGACCACGATGACGTCCGCGCCCGCGTGCACCGCGAGCTTCACATCGTTGAACACGCGCGTGGCGCCGACCTTGACGTAGATCGGCTTTTCCCAATCGGTGATCTCGCGCAGCTCCTTGATCTTGATCACCAGATCGTCGGGTCCGGTCCAGTCCGGATGGCGCGACGCGGAGCGCTGATCCACGCCTTCGGGCAGTGTGCGCATGCGCGCGACCCGCGGATTGACCTTCTGTCCCAGCAGCATGCCGCCGCCGCCGGGCTTGGCGCCCTGGCCGATGACGATCTCGATGGCGTCCGCGCGCCGCACGTCGTCGGGATTGAATCCGTAGCGCGACGGCAGGCACTGGTAGATCAGGGTCTTCGACGAAGCCCGCTCTTCGGCGGTCATGCCGCCGTCGCCGGTGGTCGTCGAGGTGCCCACCTCGGTCGCGGCGCGCCCCAGCGCATCCTTCACTCGCGCCGACAGCGCCCCGAAACTCATGCCGGCCACGGTGATGGGAATCGCGAGTTCGATCGGCTTCGTGGCGAAACGCGTGCCGAGCACGGTCTTGGTCGCGCAGCGCTCGCGATAGCCCTCGAGGGGGTAGCGCGACAGGGAGGCGGCAAGGAACAACAGGTCGTCGAAATTCGGCACCCGGCGCTTGGCGCCCAATCCCCGGATTTCATACAACCCGCTCGCCGCGGCGCGCTGAATGTAGTCAATGGTCGATCGATCGAAACCGGCCGACTCTTCCAACTGCGGACCCGTCATGGTCAATACTCCTGATCGGCATCGGCATGCCAGTGATAGAGACTCTTTGCGGAAGCCACGCGCTTGAATTCGGCCGGGTCGTGGGTCAGGCCGGATTGCGCCAGCAGACTTTTCAGCGCGGCGCGATCGGCGTCGGTCATGGGCTCGAAGCGGGCATCGGCGCCGAGCGAACGCACCTTGCCGCGCACATAAATGACCGCCTCGTACAATGAATCGCCGAGCGCATCCTCGGCGTCGCCGCAGATGACGATGCGACCCGCCTGCGCCATGAACGCGGAGAAGCTGCCCACGCTGCCGCCCACCACGATATCGGCGCCCTTGAGCGAAATGCCGCAGCGCAGGGACGCGTCGCCGTCGATGACCAGCAAACCGCCGTGCGCCGAGGCGCCCGCGCCCATGGAGGCGAAACCCCGGATGTGCACGCGGCCGGACATCATGTTCTCGGCGGCGCCCGGTCCGGCGTTGCCGTGAACGGTGACCGAAGCGTGCTTGTTCATTCCCGCCACGTAGTAGCCCACATGACCGTGAATCTGCACGTCGAGGTCCGAATCGAGACCGCAGGCGATGGAATGCGCTCCATCCGGGTTCTTAACCTGGATTTGCGAGACGCCTTCATCGGCGGCGCGCTTGTGCAGGAAGGAATTCAAGTCCCGCAGGCTGTCCCGCGCAAGATCGAACTCACGAAGCATGGGCACCGGCCTCAGATTCGCCATGAATAAATCTCCTCCGGCTTGGGCTCGAACAAGCTTGCCCGTGCAATGTGCGGTAGATGCGCGAGCGAGCGAAACTCCGAGGCGATGGCGACATAGTCGTCGGTCTCGGCCACCACGGCCGGCTTGCAGGCGAACGCGTCGCGCACGATGAGCAGCTCACTGTCGGTGCCCATGAGAAAGGTAAAAAACCCGTCCAGTTCGCTGAAGCCGCGCCGCACGGCGGTTTTCAGGTCGTCCCCTTCGCGCAGCCGCCATTCGAAGAACCGGCACGCGGCTTCGGTGTCGTTGTCCGTTTCGAATTCGATGCCGAGCGGCTCCAATCGCTTGCGCACCAGGTGCGGATTCGACAGCGAGCCGTTGTGCACCAGGCAGAAGTCGCGCCCCGCGGTGAAAGGGTGTGCGTGCGCAGGCGTCACGGCCGACTCCGTGGCCATGCGGGTGTGCCCCACCAGGTGCGAGCCGCGCAGCGACTTGAAATCGTAGCGCTCGGCGATGTCCGCCGGCGCTCCCACATCCTTGTACAGATCGATCGACTGCCCGACCGAGAGCACGGCCACAGTCGGGGCACTGCGCGCGAGCCAGGCGCTGAGCTGATCCGGATCGGCCGCGGTGGTCAGCACCGCATGGTTGCCGTGCGCCGCGATCTCGTGCGCATGGCTGAATTCGGCGGCGATGCTCCTCAGCAATTCCGGCCAATCGACCGCGTTCTCGCCGCTGTACAAGCTGAGCTTGTGGTGGCGGCTCGACACCGGTTCGGTGTAGACGGCGAGCCCCGCGGAATCGGGACCGCGCTCCGTCATGCCCACCAGCATGGGCACCATGAGCGCGCCCAGCTGATCGCGCAGCGCAGGATTCTTGACCAGAAGACCGACTATTCCACACATACGACAGCTCCTAAGAGTCCTTCCCCCACCGCGCTAAAAGAATTCGAGATAACGGCGCGATTCCCAGTCCGATACATGGCGCGAATACTCGGTCCACTCCATGCGCTTCAGGCGGATGAATTCGCGCGCCAGGTCCGCTCCCAAGCCGTTGCAGACCACCGCATTCTGTTCGAGCGCGTCCACGGCCTCGTTCAGGGACTGCGGCAGCAGCTTGATTCCCTTGGCGGTCAGCTCCTCGGGCGTCAGCTGGTACAGGTTGATGTTCTGCGCCGGACCCGGATCGAGCTTCTTGTCGATGCCGTCGAGCCCCGCGGCAATGATGGCGGCGGAGACGAGGTAGGGGTTGCAGCCGGAATCCGGCAGCCGGATTTCGAGGCGTCCGTAAGGCACGCGCACGCAGGCGGTGCGGTTGTTGTCGCCATAGGCGATGTAGGCGGGAGCCCAGGTGGCGCCCGACAGCGCGCGGCCGACGACCAGGCGCTTGTAGGAATTCACCGTCGGCGCCGCGACGGCGCACAGGGCGCGCGCATGCTTGAGGATGCCGCCCAAGAAGTGGTAGGCCATGGTCGAGAGACCCATTCCCGATTTGTCGTTCTTGTCGTAGAAGGCGTTCTTTTGTTTCGCGGAGCCGATCGAGACATGAAAATGCGCGCCGCTGCCGGCGCGGTTGGCGAACGGCTTCGGCATGAAGGTCGCCGTCATGCCGTGCTTGTGGGCGATCTCGCTGGCAGCCATCTTGACGAAAGTGAAGTTGTCCGCGGACTTGAGCGCATCGGCGTAGGTGAAATTGATTTCGAACTGTCCGTTGCCGTCTTCGTGATCGATCTGGTAGACGTCGATCCCCACGGCGCGCAGCGACGCCACCATTTCATCCAGCACCTCGCGCGTGCGGAACAGGCCCTTGTAGTCGTAGCAGGGCTTGTCCAGATTGTCGGTGGGATCCGCCGGCCCCAAGGTGCCGTCCGCGCCGCGCGACAGCAGCATGAACTCGGGCTCTATGCCGGTGAACAGGGTGAGCCCCCGCTCGGTAAGGCGCGCGATCTGCGCCTGCAGCGCCACCCGCGAGCAGTACGGGTAGGATTTCTTGTTGACTACCCCGTTGCAAACGATGCGCGCATAGCCGGGCATCCAGGGAATGTCCTGCAGCGTCGACAGATCGCCGACCGCCATATAGTCCGGGCCTTCCGGACCCATGCCGAAGCCCCATAGGGCAAAACCGGCGAAGCCCGCTCCTTCGTTAAGCACCATCTCCAGGTGCTCCACCGGCACCGCCTTGGCCTTCGCGGCGCCGTGGATGTCCACAAATTGCGCAAGCACGTAGCGGGTCTTGTGTTCTTCGAAAAATTTCTTTGCCGATTGCAGATTCATTACGAAACTCCCGTATACCTACCACCGCATTCAACGACCACCGCGCCCAAGGACTCGCCCAGGTACGCACCGTATGTAGGATCGCACCAGATCCGGTATTGACGCTCGCCCGCCGCGCCCTGACCGGCTTCGAGGACCTGCGGCACGACCAGCACCGCCACCCCTATCATGAGCGTCATGATCACCGGATGGGAGTGGAGCGGCAGCGCCGCGAAATTCACGTTACAAACCTGGGCGAGCACGTCGTGGACCCGATCGCCGCCGAGAAGAAAGCCCCAGTCCTCGCGCAGCACCGGGTACACGCCCGAAGGGCATTGATCCAAGGACGATGAAATCCGCTTCAGAGCCGCCCCCGCAGCCGTTGCCTCGAGAAAGAATTCGAGCTGACCGAGACGCGCCACCAGCAGGGTATCGGAGTGCGCCCAGGTATTGGGGGACGCCGGCAGCACGATCCCCTGAGCGGCCAGCCACTCCGGCGCCCGCGGGCCCTTCAGGCCCACCCGTTCGCGTTGCTTGCACAGCTTCAGAGCCGGAGCACTCATGCGCCAGAGCCCGCCTTTTGCCGCAAATTTTTCGGATCGTAGAACGGCGCCGGCGCCACCTTCGCGGCCAGCATCTCGCCGTTTTCGCCGCGAATTCGAATGTCCCGCCCGGCCTGCGCCAGATCCGGGGACAGCATGGCGAGTCCGATGGATTTGTTCAACGCCCGGGAGTGGGTCACGCTGGTCACGCGTCCGGCGATGGCGCCATTCTCGATGACCAGGTGGCATTCCTTGGGCAATGGCGCGCCGGGGGCGACTTCGATTCCCACGAGTTTTTGCCGCGGCCCGCGCGCCTGCAGAATACGCAGGCTGCGCTGCCCGACGAAGTATGGCTTCTTCATGGCCACCGCCCACTGGGCATTCGCCTCGTAGGGGTCGGTCAATCCGTCCGTGTCCTGGCCGACGATCAAATGCCCCTTCTCCAGACGCAGCACGCGTTGCGCTTCCACTCCGAAAGGCCGCAGGCCCTTCCGTGAGCCCGCGGCGTACAGCGCCTGCCATACTTCGGCGCCGCGGCCGGCGGCCACGTGAATTTCATAGCCCAGCTCGCCGACGAAGCCCACCCGCAGCAATCGGGCGGGGGACCCGGCGACCGACCCCTCGCGCACGGCGAGATAGGGAAACGCCTCATCCCGCAGATCCACATCCGTGAGCGACTGCAGGATCTCCCGGCTCGAGGGACCCGCGAAATTGAAAGCCGCGCGATGACCGGTGACGTTGACCAGCGCGCAATCGAGGCCCCAGAGCGCATTCCACCGCTGCAGCTCGCGAAACACCGTGGCCGAACCGCCGGTCGTGGTGGTGAAATAGAACAGATTCTCCTGCACACGGGCGATGACGCCGTCATCGATGATGACGCCGGATTCATCCAGCATCAGCCCGTAGCGGGTCATGCCCACCTTCAGGTCGGAGTAGCGTCCGGCGTAGGCGCGATCCAGAAACTGCCCGGCATCCGGGCCGTGGACTTCGATCTTCCCCAAGGTCCCCACGTCGATGAGCCCGACGGCGTTGCGTACGGCGTGAACCTCGGCTTCGATGCTCTGCGAGCGGCTCTCCCCGGACACATGGTAGTACTCGGGTCTTCGCCAGTTGCCCGCGGGCATCCAAACCGCGCCGAGCGCGGCGTGCTGTGCATCGATGGGAGTGCGCCGCTCGGGATAGAAGCTGCGCCCGGCCAGCAATTTCATGGGTACCGGGTGATACATGGGCCGAGCCGTGGTCAATCCGAGCGCCTCCACGCCGACGCCGCGGTAGCGGGCGAGTATGCGCAGCGCGTTCATGTTGGAGTGCTTGCCCTGCGAGGGACCCATGCCCACGGTGCTGTAGCGCTTGAGCAGTTCGCTCGAATCGAATCCCTCCTGCGCGGCATTTTCCAAGTCCTTGACCTGCAAATCCTCGTCGAAATCGACGAAGTTCTTGGCCCGCGGGTGATCGATGATGGGAAAACGATGCGAGGGACAGCGCAGACTGCGCGCGACGGCTTCCGCGCTCGGCGCGCCGAATCCCGCATGCGCCGCGGCCTGCGATCCGGCACGCCGCCCGTCGACGGCCCGCGATTCGGTATCGTAAACACCGTTCAGGCGGCCGGCCGCGAATATCCCCGCGGGCAGTACCGACGGAACGAACTGCTGCAGCTCCTCGGAGAATCGCGTCGTCCCGCCGGCTTGCAGCAGCAGCTGTGCCGCGGCAGCCCACCCCACGCTCATCAATATGGCATCGCACTCGAGGTGCCGCAGCGAGCGCGCATCGGGCTGGCCTGAAGGCTCGAGCCGTGCGACCGTCAATCCCGCAACCCTGCCGTCCGCTCCACGAATGGCCTCGAATGGGGCGCTCGACGTCAGCAGGTTCACGCCCAGAGCCCGGCACGCCGAGACGGCCGCGTCGTTGTCCGGTTCGGCGCGCAAGTCCACGATGGCGGCCGGCGTGATTCCCCGCGCGTGCAGATCGAGACAGGCCTGGTAGGCCTCCAGATTGGCGGCGACGATGACCGGCCGGCGGCCGGGGGCTACGCCATGCCGCGCGAGCAGCCGCGCCGCGCCCGACGCCAGCATCACGCCGGGCAGATCGTTGTTGCGAAACACGGCCGGCTGCTCGATCACTCCCGTGGCGAACACCACGGCCCGCGCGCGCATCTTGGTCATGCGCCCTGCTTCCGCCAAGGCCACCCAGTGATCCGCGTAATAACCCGCGGCAACCGTCGCCGGAAACAAGGCGATCCGGGGCGAGTCCTGCACCGCCCGCAGCAGCGTCGGCGGCGCGCCGTTGCCCGTGAACCGCGGCGACTCGTCCGCCAGGGCAACCTGCGCGCCCGCCTGCGCCGCCGCCAGCGCGGCCGAAAGACCGCTGGGGCCGCCGCCGATCACCAACACATCGCAAAATCCATAGCGCTTGGGAGTGGCCTCGCGCGCGGCACCGAGAGTCACCCGCCCTAGGCCCGTGAGCGCGCGGAACATGCGCTCCCAGCGCGGGAACAGCCGCTTGGAATGAAAGGCTTTGTAGTAGAACCCCACCGGCAGCAGCGGCGCGAAACGATCGAGCACCCGCGCCTTGTCGTGCCGCAGGCCGCCGAAGGTATTGACCGCCGTCACGCGCATGCCGTCGCGCAGCCAGGTCACGTCGCCGCGCACATTCGGCATCCCGTCGACTTGGAACAAGGTATTGCTGTCGTGATCGGCGAACGACAGGATGCCGCGGGGACGATGGTACTTGAAGCTGCGCGCCATGAAAGGCACTCCCGCCGCGGCGAGCGCCGAAGAAATCGTGTCGCCCGAATACCCTTGATATTCGCGGCCCTCGAAGGTGAAGCGCAGCGGCGCTGAAACGTCTATCCACTCTCCGGCAGGAGAATCGAGGCGGTACATCATGAGGCACCGTCCGGCACGCCCGGCCCGTGCGGCACGTCCGGCGGCGCGGCGGAAGCGCCCGCGGCCGGCGGCAGTCCCTGCCGTGCCGCCTCCGCGGGAAATGTGCCGAGGACGACATCGCGCAGCGTATCGCGCAGCACCACGAACCAGAAACCCGAGGCAATGTGGCACCACCACTCGTACTTCTCGCCGGGCGAGCCTGAGCGATTGAACACGTAATCGCTCCACTGCGTATCGCTGCAGGTATCGGGGTCGGGACTGGGGCGCACTTCGCCGCCGTAGGCGAATTCGCTGACGGGGCGCGGGCCGTTCAATGGGCACACCATAATTTTCATCAGTGGCCCACCGACGCCGCGCCCTTCTCGCCGGTGAGCTGGTAGCGCGCGAAGCGATCGAAGGTAAACCCCTCGATCAAGGGATGATTGCGCCCGGTCGCCACGGTGTGGCTCATGGTCTTGCCGCACACGGGAGTGGCCTTGAATCCCCAGGTGCCCCACCCCGCGTCCAAATAAAACCCTTCCACCGGGGTCACGCCCATGATGGGTGCGAAGTCCGGCGTCATGTCGGCGAGTCCCGCCCATTGCCGGTTCACCTTGACCTCGCTCAGGAACGGAAACATGTCCAACATGTGCGAGGCCAGGCCTTCGACGAAGTCCAGGGTGGGCCGCGTCATGTGCAGCTCGTAAGGATCGAGCGAGGCGCCCATGACGAGTTCGCCGCGGGCGGTCTGCGACACATAGACGTGCAGCGAACCGGACACGATGATGGGGTCGAGCCACGGCTTCACGGGCTCCGACACCATGGCCTGCAGGGGATGCACGTAAATCGGCGTGCGCAGCTTCACCATATCGAGTACTCGCGGCGTGAATCCCGCCACGGCGCACAGCACCTTTGGGGTGGCGATGAACCCGCGCGTGGTCTCGACCCCCGTGACGCGGCCGCCTTGCACCCGAATCCCAGTGACCTCGGTCTGCTGATGAATTTCCACGCCGCGCTTGTCGGCGCCGCGCCCATACCCCCACGCCACGGCGTCATGGCGCGCGATGGCGCCGGGCTCGTGGAACAAGGCGCCCAGTATCGGCGCGTGGCCGCCGCAACTTATGTCGATCGAGGGAATGCCGCGCTTGACGAAGGCCGCATCGACGGCTTCGGAGCGCACGCCGAAGTGCTTGTTGACCTCCGCCCGCCAGCGCATGGTGCGCATCGCCGAGTCCGTGTGCGCCAGCGTGTAATGGCCGCGCACGGAATAGAACAGGTTCAGATCGAAGTCCTCGCCCAAGTCCTGCCACAGGCGCAGGCTCTCGTCGTAGAATTTCACGCCTTCGGGGGTGAGGTAGTTCGAACGGATGATGGTGGTGTTGCGGCCGGTGTTGCCGCCGCCGATGTAGCCCTTCTCGAGCACGGCCACGTTGCGAATGCGGTGGTCGCGTGCCAGATAGTACGCGGCCGCCAAGCCGTGGCCGCCCGCACCGATGATGACCACGTCATAGCCCGCCTTCAGCGAGTCGTGGCGCGTGAACATGCGCGGCTCAGGATGCCGGCGCGAGAGGCCGAAACGAAGCAGGCGATAGGGCATGCGGACTTAAGCTGTGGTGCGGGCGCGGCAGGGGTTCGAGAGCGGTACTACCATGCATGAATATAAACAAAATTTTAACTGTGGAGCAAATCATTTGCGTATTGTGCAATGCCGCCCCGGCCCCTTGGGCCGCGCGGGGCAGTCGGCTCGAGGAGGTTTCGTGTGGAAACAGGCTGGCGTTTTGCGGCAAAACGCCAGCCTCTTTAATAGAGATATTGCCCTGGACCTCCACCAGAGCGACGCGTTCACCGCGGTCGTCGCGGTGGCTGCCAGCCCTGCCGCTTGCTAGGATTGCCCGCAAATTACTAGTGTGGGGGATGCCGGTGCGAAACCTGGTGGTTGGCTCGTGCGCTTGTGCTCTTTTTGCAGTGACGTCGTTTGCAGCCGCGCCGCCGGCCGGCAACCTCGACGCTGCACGTTTAGCCGGGGCGGACAGGGAACCGCAGAACTGGTTCACCGGTGGGCGCGACAAGGACGGCAGCTACTACTCGCCCCTCACCGGCATCGACACAAAGAATGTGAAGCAGCTGGGCTTTGCCTGGCAGTACGACCTGGGCGAGCCCATGCGCGGCCAGGAAGCGACGCCCATCGTCATCGACGGCGTCATGTACACCTCGGGAACCTGGGGCTACGTATATGCGCTCGACGCTGCGACCGGCCGGGAGTTGTGGCGCTATGACCCGAAGCCCGACTATTTTGCGGGCAGGCACCCTTGCTGCGACCTGGTCAATCGCGGCGTGGCCGTGTGGAAGGGCAAGGTGTATGTGGCGTCGGTCGACGGACGTCTACACGCGCTCAGTGCCGCGACCGGAAAGAAGATCTGGGTCGTCGACACCATCGCCAATCACAAGCTGCCCTATTCCAGCACCGGCGCTCCGCAAATCGCGGGCGATGTGGTGGTCATCGGCAACAGCGGCGCCGACATGGGTCATACCGCCGTTCGCGGTTATGTGTCGGCCTACGACCTGAGCACCGGCAAGTTCGAATGGCGTTTCTATACGGTGCCGCCCGCGGTCGGTCAGCCCTATGAAAATCCGGAGTTGGCGCAGGCCGACAGCACCTGGGATCCGCATCGCAAGCCTGAATTCAACGGGGGCGGAACGGCCTGGGATGGGTTCGCCTACGACCCGGCGTTGAACCTGGTTTACTTCGGCACGGCCAACGCGGCTCCCTACGATTTGCGCCAGCTCGGACCGGCGAAGCTCGACAGTCTGTTCACCGCATCCATCATCGCCCTCGATGCCGCGACCGGTCGGATGGCCTGGTACTACCAGACGACCCCGCGCGACAGTTGGGACTACGACTCGGTGCAGAAATTGATTCTGGCCGAAATGGATATCGACGGTGCGAGGCGCTCGGTGATCATGCAGGCGTCGAAGAACGGGTTCTTCTACGTCCTCGACCGCAAGAGCGGCCAGCTGATCTCCGCAAAGAACTATACCTACGTGAATTGGGCGTCCCACATCGACATAAAAACCGGCCGGCCGGTCGTGACCAAGGCCGCGGATTGGTATTCGTCGCCGAAGAACGTGTACCCCTCCTGGTCCGGCGGCCATACCTGGAATCCCATGTCGTACAGTGCGCAGACGCACTTGGTCTACATCCCCGTCATCGACCTGTCGGCAGTCTGGGTGGACATGCTGCACAACGGGGGCCGGGTGAAGTTCCTCGATGGGTTCTTCACCGTTCAGGGCATCTATCCCGACGACACCTACGATGCCGCCGCGCTGAAGAGTCTGTACGGGCCGGTTCCCGACCTTGCGACGCTGCGAGCCACGCGCAAGGTGAACTTGGTTCGGGAACTGCTCCGCGCGTGGGACCCCGTGGCCCAGAAGATCGTGTGGGAGCATGAGACCTCCTCGGGAATACGCGGCTACGACGGCGGCGTCATGTCGACCGCGGGCAACTTGGTGTTCCAGGGGCGCGGCAGCGGCGAGCTCTGGGTTTACGCCGCCGATACCGGCAAAGTGCTCAAGACCATCAAGACGGGCAGCCATATCATGGCCGCACCGACGACCTATGCGATCAATGGCGAGCAATTCGTCGCGGTGCAGGCGGGGTACGGCGGAACCGCAATCACCGTGGGTCCGATTCCGCCGAGCAGCGCGGCGCTGAAATTTCAGAACACCAACCGCGTCATCGCATTCAAATTGGGCGGGGGCCCGGTCCCCACTCCGGCCCCGCGCATCGAGGAACCCTTCGAGAAGCCGCCGGCGCAGACCGCCGGCCATGCCGAAATCGATGCCGGCGAGGTCAAATTCATCGAGGAATGTTCGCGCTGCCACGTGTTCGGCCCCAGCAGCACTCCCGATTTGCGCAAGCTCAATCCCGGACTGCATGCGGCCTTCAAGGACATCGTGTTGAAGGGAGTGCTCGCGGCTGCGGGCATGGAGCGCTTCGACGATCTCTTGAGCGAGCAAGACGTGGACAACATTCATGCCTACCTGATCGATCAGAGCTGGGCGGCGTATCGCGAACAGGAGGCCGCGGCAGCGCACTCGCAGGCGGCACCGGCCTTGAAGACGGCGCCGGCCTCCAAGGCGGCGGCGCCCGACCGGCCGGCGGCAGCGCCGGACAAATAAGTGCCGATTCGTCGAACGACGACGGCCGATATCGCGGGCATTGCAGCCGGAGGTACACCATGCTCCAGCGTGGAATGATGATGGATCGGCCGCTGCTGATATCCGGCATCATCGAGCATGCGGCGGCACAGTTTGGAGACTCAGCGATCGTCTCACGCGAGACCCACGGTCCGATCTTCCGCTACACCTATTCCGATTGCGCCGTGCGAGTTCGGCGCCTGGCGAACGCGCTGCGCGCCTTAGGGCTGAATGCCGGCGCCGCGGTGGGTTCGATTGCCTGCAACAACCATCGTCATCTGGAAGCGTACTACGCGGTCTCCGGCAGCGGCATGGTGATGCACACCTGCAATCCGCGCCTGCATCCGGAACAGCTGATCTACATCATCAACCATGCCGAAGACCGCATCGTGCTGTTCGACGCGACCTTCGCGCCCCTGATCAAGGGTGTAGCGCCCCACTGTCCGAGCGTCGAGGCCTGGGTGGCGTTGAACGACGCGGCCCATATGCCTGCGGCCGACGGGTTGCCCGGCCTTCTCTGCTACGAGGAATTGATCGCCGCGCATGCCGATCGGTTCGAATGGCCGCAGTTCGACGAACATACCGCCGCCGCTCTGTGCTACACCTCGGGCACGACCGGAAATCCCAAAGGCGCCCTGTATTCGCATCGCGCCATGGTGATCAACGCCATCTCGATCTGCATGCCGGGCGTGCTCGGCGTTTCCGCCAGGGAAGCGATTCTGCCCATCGTGCCCATGTTTCACATCAACGGCTGGTGCATTCCTTATGCCGCATTGGTCGGCGGGGCGAAACTGGTGCTGCCGGGCCCGCGCTTGGACGGCGCAACCTTGTACGAACTGATGGAATCCGAAAAGGTCACGGTGAGCGCCGGCGTTCCCACGGTGTGGCTGGGCCTGGTGCAGCACCTCGAGCAGCACGGCCTTCGATTCTCGACTCTGCGGCGGCTGGTGTCGGGCGGCTCCGCATTGCCGCGTCCGTTGATCGCCACTCTGTCCGAACGCTACGGAATCGACGTGCGGCACGGCTGGGGCATGACCGAGACCGTTGCCGTCGCCACTCTGAGCTGCCTGGACGCCGAGCAGGAGACGATGCCGCCGGCGGAGAGACATGCGGTCATTGCCAGGCAGGGAAAATCCGTGTTCGGTGTGGAGATCAAAGTCGTGGACGAACAGGGCGCCTCGCTGCCGCGCGACGGCAAGTCGCAGGGCGAGCTGATGATTCGCGGGCAGTGGATCGTGAGCGGCTACTACAAGAGCGATTCATCGCCGCTGCGGGACGGTTGGTTTCCCACCGGCGACATCGCCACCATCGATGCGCGCGGCACCATGCAAATCAGAGATCGCGTCAAGGATCTGATCAAGACCGGCGGTGAATGGATCAGTTCGATCGATCTGGAAAACGCCGCCGTCGGCCATCCGGCGGTGGCCGCCGCGGCGGTCATTGGCGTCAAGCATGCGAAATGGCAGGAGCGCCCGCTGCTGTTCGTCGTACGCAAACCGGGCCAGAATGTGCAGCGGGAGGAGATCCTGGAATTTCTGTCGCGGCAGGTCGCCCGGCTGTGCGTTCCGGACGATGTGATATTCCTGGATTCGCTCCCCGTCGGCGGAACGGGCAAGGTGCAGAAGGCGGCGCTTCGAGAAAAATACGGCGATGTGTTTTCTTGAGCAGAAGGGGCGGTCAACATGCTGATGCCATATATGCGCGGAATCGCCGCAACCCTGTTCGTCACCGTGTGTTCGGCGGCGGGCCCCATCGTTGCTCGAGCGGCGGACGATCCACCGTCGGATGTGGGCGCGAAGATCTCGGCCGGCGCCAAAAACGTCGCCGAGGCGGTCAAGCGCGACGCCAAGGTGGTGGCGAAAAAGGCCAAAGAGGGGGCCAAACAGGTGGCGGCGTCGAGCAAGGAGATCGCTCACCACGTCGCTGCCTCGAGCAAACAGGGAGCCCACGATGTCGCGGACGCGGCCAAAAAAGGCGCGGCGAAGACTCGCGACGCGTTCAAATCCGACGGCGCCGCCAAGCAAGACAAGCCGGAGAGCGGCTCGGATCATAAGCCGCAGCAATGAGCGCTCGAGCGCGGGTTATCTTCCGCCCATGACGCGGCGACGCATGAGCGAATTTGCGGTGCGCGCGATTTTTCCTCGTTTGCCGCCGCGGCTGCGCGCAGCTATCGTCGCGGCATGCACCTACGATACGCATTGAAGACCGTGCCGCTGCCCTTGATTGCGATGTCCGCGATCGCCCTGTTGGCGTCGAGCGCCTACGCTGCGCCGCCGCCCAAGCGCTCGGTCTCGCTGACCCAGGATCCCCTGGTCATGCGCCTGAACAAGGACGAGTTCCGCATCGTGTTCGGCATCGACGGCGAGCGATGCGGAGCACAGGGCTGCAGCGGCCTCATCCGCTACCGCGTCGATTGGAAGGCTCAGGACGGCACCGCCCGATCGGAGATCAGGCACGTGAACTACACCGTACTGCCGAGCGCCGGCCGCACCATCGCCGTGGACCGCCAGTTTTTCGACACCGCCGAAGGCCAGCACACGACCGATGTGGTGAAGGTGAGCGTCGATTCGATAACCTGCTCAGGTATCGCCAGCCTGTAGCGCTACGCGAGGGCGTACGGGTATTCCGCAAAGGGCGCGATCCCTCCCCGGCACCTGCGGATTGCTCGCTCACTCGTGAGCGACGGTGTGCAGATGGCTTCGGTAGTGCGCACCGCGCGCGGCATAGTTCGCGGCGATCTTGACGAGATTCTCCCTCTCTTCGGCGGTCAGCTCGCGCACCACCTTGGCCGGCGCGCCGAGAATCAGCGTGCCGTCGGCGAAAACCTTGCGTTCGGTGATGAGCGCACCGGCAGCGACCAGACAGCCCTTGCCGATGACCGCGGCGTTCAATACCACGGCCTGAATTCCTATCAGTGAGCCGTCGCCCACGGTGCAGCCGTGCAGCATGGCCTGATGGCCGACCGAAACATCGATCCCGACATTGAGCGGAAAGCCGGGGTCGGTGTGCAACACCGCCCCGTCCTGCACATTGCTGCCCCGTCCGATACTGATGTTTTCATTGTCGCCGCGCAGGGTGGCACCGAACCACACGCTGCTGTGGTCGGCGAGAATCACTTTGCCGATGACCGAGGCGCTGGGAGCCACATAGGCGCTGGCCGCAATCGTGGGGGATGAATGCCCCAACCTGTACACAGTCATTCGGCCTCCGTTGGTATCATCGACTTCGAATGAATGAGATCCCAACACACACGGCAGACCGGCCGCAAGGCTGGTTCGGGGTTTTGGCGCGCCTATGGCTGTTGAGGCCGGTGACATCGGTACCGTCCCGGGGATCGTCGCGGGCCACCCTGATCTTGGCCGCGGCGTGGCTGTCGCTGTGGGTGGTCGTCGACCGGTGGCAATCGCAGCCGGATCCACAATTCATCGTCGGCGGAATACCCCTGCTGGGTTGGTACGCGTTGGCAACCCTGGGCTTGGCGGCGCTGCTGCGATGGCGGGCCCAGCCCGCCCCTGATTTCGGACCGGCGCTCGTACTGGCCATGGGTGCGGTTCCGTTACCGCTGCTGCTCACGAGCGTAGTGGCGGCGTATCTCGATCCGTCCTGGTACTTGGTCGCGGCAGTCGCAGTGGCCGCCTATACGCTGTTGTACTTGGCGCGTGGAATGCACGCCATGACCGGCTACACCCAGCGCACAGCCGCCTGCGCCGGTTTCGTGTTCATCCTGGTATTCGGCTGGTTCAGCGACGCCATGGACGCCATTCCCGATGTATGGGCGCCTGCCGAGGCGCAAACCGCCCAGGCCTCGAGCGATGCCGTCGACGCGGAGTCCATTCTGTTCGAGCAGGCCGACCGCATCGATCGTGCGCTGGAAGCGGTCGGACGGGGGAAATCGCCGAAGCCGCGGGCGTTCTTTGTCGGGTTCGCCGGAGTCGGCGAGCAGAAGGTATTCGCGCAGGAAATCGGGCTGGCGTCGCGGGTGCTCGGAGAGCGGTATGATGTCGGCAATCGAAGCCTGTCGTTGATCAACGACCAACGTGATCTGGAGCAGGCGCCGCTCGCGACCGTGTCGGGCTTGAGGTACGCCCTGGCCGGCCTCGCGTCGCGCATGAATCTCGACCAAGACGTGCTGATCCTGTCGATTTCCTCGCACGGCTCCGAGGATCCGGCCATCGTCGTTTCCAATTCGGAGCTCCCGCTCGACGATCTGACCGACGAGGATCTGGCCGATGCCTTGCGCGAATCCGGCATCAGGTGGCGCGTCATCGTCATCTCGGCCTGCTATGCGGGCGCCTTCATCGAACGCTTGATCGACCCGCAAACCATCGTCATCACGGCGGCTGCGGCCGATCGCACCTCGTTCGGCTGCTCCAACGACAGCGATCTGACTTATTTCGGCGAGGCGTTCTATCGCGACGCCTTGCCGGGTGCGCGCTCGCTGCGCGATGCCTTCGAAACGGCGAAGGCGGCCATCGCCGCGCGGGAGCGAAGCGAGCACGTCACCCCGTCGGAGCCCCAAGGCTATTTCGGCGCGAGAATGGAGGCGAAGCTCGCGGCGATGACCCCGGCTCAGCCCTGAATGCGTCGACGTCTCAACCGCAGTCCTCGGGACGGCACGATTTCTGAATATAGCGGCTGTTGACCGCGGCGACGTCCGGCACTTCGGCATTGATTTCATTCAGCGCAGGCACCTTGCGGCGCGCGATCGGAAGATCGCGGCCCTCGCGATTCGATACGACGAAGTACGCTCCGGTGGGAAATGGGGCACCCAGACTCAGGACCGACCGCTTGCTCGTCGCTATGCCGGTAAAGCTGCCGAGATAGGTGCCGACGCCGGGTTTGATCGTAAACGGAATCGAAAATTCGTCCGTCGGTTTCCAATGCCAGCTGATGACCCCGTACATGGCCGCGCTCAAGCCGAATATCTCGTAGCCGCCGGGCGCAAGCCTGCGCACGTCGACAAAACCGCTTTCATCGTCGTCGTCGAAATCTCTCTTGGTTCCTACAAAGGGCACCGCCGGCCGGTGCGGGGTGAATTTTATGGTTCCGATCTCACCCGAGGCCTTGTTCCTGAAGCTGAGTGTGTAGGTGATGGCGCGGCTGCCCACGGAAGTGTCGGAGCCGACGCTCATGACCATGAAGCCCGCATCGTCGCCGGAATAGTCCTTCAAATCGCGCGACCAGGACGCGCCTGCGCTGACCAGAATTGCAGCAACCGCCAAGGCGAGCAGGATGCGGCGGCGAGGGCTCAATTCTCTTCGTCGTAAATAATGATCGACAGCATCCGAATCGGGACCTTGTCCAAGGTCTCGGGGCCGTGCGGAACGTCGCCGCGAAAACTCAAGGAGTCGCCCGGCCCGAGCGGATAGCTGTGGCTGCCGTGGCGGTAGGTCAAAGATCCCGCGAGGAGGTAGATGAACTCGGTGCCGGGATGCTGAAAACCGGGAAACACCTCGCTTTTGTCGGTGAGGGTCACGAGAAAAGGCTCGAATGACTTTCGCGGGCCGCGTTGCGCGGCCAGCAGATGGTAGGTGTGGCCGCGGCGGGTTCCGCGCCGCACCACCTCGAGTCCCTGGCCCGCCGGCACCCGCTGCGCCCCCTCATCGTCGCCGCCCAATTGCTGCAGCAGCAGCGCGGGTCTCACGCCGAGGGCGCCCGCGAGCGCAACCAGGGTTTCCAAACTGGGGGTGACGTGCCCGGTCTCGAGGCGGCTGAGCATCCCCGCGCTGATCCCGGCGGAGGTCGCGACATCGGTCAGCGTCAAATCCTGGCTCTCACGCACGCGCCGCGCGACGGCGCCGAGCTGCCGGCCTACATGGCCGGAGTTGATCGCCGATACCGGGCCCGGTTTCGGGTTTTTGGGTGAACGCGCCACGCGAGGCCTCTTTGGTATCCTGAAGGTCACGCAGGGATTGCAGCTTCCATGCGCTTGCATGTCAATTTACACTGCACGCAATAAATTTGCACTACAGTAACTGACATGCTATTTATTTCCGATGCTGCTCGCGCACTCCCCTCGCCCGCCTCACGCTTCCCGTCGGCGCGGCGGCTGCCTAGCGAGCGCCGTTCGATCGAGAATATGATACGGGCTCCTCGCCTCGGGGGGCGAGTCCTTCCTAAATAAACATCGATATAAAGCCAGAGGATTAAGAGCATGGCGCGCGACCCAAAACACGACATTCTGTTTCAGCCGATCAAAATCGGTCCCAAAACGCTGCGCAATCGGTTCTACCAGGTGCCGCATTGCATCGGCGCCGGTTCCGACAAGCCCGGGTTCCAGGCGGCGCATCGCTCGCTGAAGGCCGAGGGCGGCTGGGCCGGAATCAATACCGAATATTGCTCGATTCATCCGGAATCGGACGACACGCACCGCTTGTCGGCGCGCATCTGGGACGCCGGGGATGTGCGCAATCTGCGCGCCATGACCGACCACATCCATAAATTCGGCTCCCTCGCCGGAGTGGAGCTTTGGTACGGCGCCTCGCATGCACCGTGCATGGAATCGCGCGCGACGCCGCGCGGACCGAGCCAGTACGCCTCCGAGTTCGAGACCCTCACCTACTGCAAGGAAATGGACTTGGACGACATCGCCATGGTCCAGCAGTACTACGTGGACGCCGCACTGCGCTCCCGCGACGCCGGCTTCGACATCGTCTATGTCTACGGCGCGCACTCCTACCTGCCGCTGCAATTTCTCTCGCCCTACTACAACAAGCGCAAGGACAAATACGGCGGCTCGCTGGAAAATCGCGCGCGCTTCTGGCTCGAGACCTTGGAAAAAGTCCGCCGCGCCGTGGGCAACGACACGGCCATCGCCACCCGCTTCGCCGTCGATACGCTCTACGGCGATGCCGGCGTCGAGATCGAAAATGACGGCATGAAGTTCATCGCCCTGGCCGACCCTCTGGTCGATCTGTGGGACGTGGACGTGGGCGACATCGCCGAGTGGGGCGAGGACGCCGGGCCTTCCAGATTCTACCAACAGGGCCACCAGGTTCCCTGGACCCGATTCGTCAAACAAGTGGCCAAGAAACCCGTGCTCGGGGTCGGCCGTTTCACCGACCCGGAGAAGATGACCGAGATCGTCACCAAGGGCATCGCCGACATCATCGGCGCGGCGCGCCCCTCGATCTCCGATCCCTGGCTGCCGAAGAAGATCGAGGAAGGCCGCTACGACGACATCCGCGTCTGCATCGGCTGCAACGTCTGCATTTCGCGCTGGGAAATCGGCGGCCCGCCGATGATTTGCACGCAGAACGCCACCGCCGGCGAGGAATATCGCCGCGGCTGGCACCCGGAGAAATTCCCGAAGCGCGGCTCCGAGGACTCCGTCTTGGTGGTGGGCGCCGGCCCTTCGGGCTCCGAGTGCGCCCGCGTGCTGATGGAGCGCGGCTATACCGTTCACCTGTACGACACGGCGGCGAAGATCGGCGGCCATTTGAACTCCGTGGTCACGCTTCCCGGTCTCGGCGAGTGGGGCTATCACCGGGACTATCGCGAGCTGCAGATCAACAAGCTGGTGAAGAAGAACAAGCAATCCCAGGTGGCGCTCGGCCAGAAGCCGATGACGGCCGAGGCGGCCCTCGCCTACGGCGCGGAGAAGATCGTCGTCGCCACCGGATCCTCGTGGAATACGGACGGCACCAATTGCCTGAGCCATGACCCCATCCCCGGCGCGGACGCCTCGCGTTCGGATCAACTCACGCCGGAACAGGTGCTCGAAGGCAAGAAGCCCATCGGCAAGCGCGTCGTGATCCTGAATGCCGACACCTACTTCATGGCGCCGAGCTTGGCGGAGAAATTGGCGGTGGCCGGACACGAGGTCACCATCGTGACCGGCGTGCATCTCGCGAACTACATGCACTTCACGCTCGAATATCCCAACATGATGCGGCGCATGCACGAGCTGCACATCAAGGAAATGCACAACGCCTTCGGCTCGAAGATAGAGAAGGGGCGCCTCGAGGTGTACGACATTTTCGGCGACGGCTCGAAGCGCACCTACAAGGGCCGCGGCCAGCTGCCGCGCGAGGTCAACAAGAGCCAGCGCTGGGTGGAATTCGACTCACTGGTCCTGGTCACCGGCCGGCATTCCAACTGCAGCCTGTACACGGAGCTCAAGGCGCGCCAGGGCGAATGGCAGAAGAACGGCGTCAAAGATGTGTACCTGATCGGGGACGCCGAGGCGCCTCGTCTCATCGCGGACGCGACCTTCACCGGCCACCGGCTGGCGCGCGAGATCGAGGAGTCCAAGGCACAGCAGCCGCTGCCGTACAAGCGCGAAGTCGCGGTGTGGGGCGCCGCGCACATGCCCGGCGGCAAGTTCGAGCTCGAATACAAGACTTAAGCAGAGTCGCCTGTTTGAGCATTCCCGTGAGCCGCACCGACGCCGTCACTCGGATCCTTTTCGAGGCGTTCGGAAAAGCCGAGGTGCGGCTCTTCTACCTGATCGGCTATGCCGCGATCGCGGTATTTTTCTACGGCGTGTACGTGCAGGTGCGCAAGTACCGCCGCGGCGCGGCGTTGAAGCTCGACGGCGGGCTGTGGAAGCGGCTCGGCGACATGGTCTCCGCGGTGTTGAGCCATCGCACCATCGATCGGCGCGACCGGGGAGCGGGCGGCGCACATCGGCTGATTTTCTATGGATTCATGCTGCTGTTCGCCGGTACCGCGACCATCACCCTGGAATACGACATTCTCGAGCCCCTGTTCGGGATCCGTTTCTGGTACGGCGAGTTCTACCTGGTGTTCTCCCTGGTTCTGGATGTCGCCGGAGTGGCGCTCATCGCAGGTCTCCTCTACATGATGTATCGGCGCGGCTGGATGCGGCTGCCGAAGCTCGACTATGCAAGGCCGGACCGCGTGCCGGGCGATCCCGATTTTAATCGGCCGCAGTACCGCCGCGAAGACTGGGCTTTTCTCTGGATTCTGCTGATCATCGGCGTCACCGGCTACGTGCTGGAAGCGGCCAGGCTGGTTTGGCTGCAGGACCGCGCCGATATCTGGGACACGCGCTGGTGGTCCCCGGTCGGCGCCGCAATGGCCGACGGCCTTCGCGCACTGGGACTGAGCGCCCACGCCGGCGGCGAACTGCGGCACGGCCTGTGGTGGTTTCACGGATTGATCGCCCTCGCGCTCATCGCGCTGATTCCCTTCACCAAGGTGAAGCACATCTTTACCGCGGCGGCCTCGTTGATGGTGCGCGACCCGCTTGCCGCGCAGCGCCTGCCGCGCGTGCCCGAATCGCAGGCCGAGGCCGGTGCCGCGAAGATCACCGATTTCAATTGGAAGCAGCTGCTGAATCTCGATGCCTGCACCAAGTGCGGACGCTGCCACGAAGCCTGTCCGGCCCGCGCGGTCGGCGCGCCGCTCTCGCCCCGCGACGTGATTTTGAGCCTGCGCGAATTTGCGAAAGCCACGCTCGAGTCCGGCGAGGTGCCCAAGGCCGCCGAGCTCGACATTCACGGCAAGGCGCCGGGCCAGGTGGCCATGGAAACCCTGTGGTCCTGCCGCACCTGCATGGCCTGCGTCGAAATTTGTCCCGTTGCGGTGGAGCACGTGCCCATCATCGTGCAAATGCGGCGCAAGCTGGTCGAGGACGGCGCCATGGATCCGTTGCTCACCAAGACGCTGCAGACCATTCACAAGACCGGCAATTCATTCGGCGAGTCGAAGCGCAAACGCGGCTCCTGGAGCAAGGCCCTGCCCTTCCCGGTCAAGGACGCGCGCAAGGAGCCGGTGGACGTGCTCTGGTTCGTCGGCGACTACGCCTCCTTCGACCCCCGCAATCAGAAAGTCTCGCAGCTCTTCGCCACCCTGCTGCGCGAGGCCGGCGTCGATTTCGGCATCCTCTATGACGGCGAATCGAACGCCGGCAACGATGTGCGCCGGGTGGGCGAAGAGGGGCTGTACGAAGTGCTGGCCACCGCCAACGTAAACGCGCTGTCGAGCGCCTCCTTCAAGAGCATCGTCACCACCGATCCGCACTCCTTCAACACCATTCGCAACGAATACCCCGATTTCGGCGGCAAGTACGAGATCCAGCACTACACCACGCTCCTCAAGCAATCGTTCGCCGAGGGACGGTTGCGGGTGGCGAATCCGCTGAAGTACCGCGTAACATTTCACGATCCCTGTCACCTCGGCCGCTTCAACAAGGGCTACGAGGCGCCGCGGGAACTTTTGGCGCTGCTCGGCTGCGAGCTCGTGGAGATGGGCCGCTGCCGGGCGAATTCTTTCTGCTGCGGAGCCGGCGGCGGCAGGATCTGGATTCCCGATCCGGTGGGCGCCGAGAAGCCGGCGCAGAATCGGATCAAGGAGGCGGCAGCCATCCCGGGGCTCGAGGTCTACGTCGTCAGCTGCCCCAAGGATCTCACCATGTTCGAGGACGCAGTCAAAACCACCGGCAATGAGGGCAAATTCGTGGTCAAGGAACTCATAGAACTCGTTCGCGAAGCGACCGTCGCACGCACGGTTGCGGCGGTGTCGGCATGAAGATATTGGTGGCCGTCAAACAAGTCGCGGCGCTCGACGAAGATTTCGAGATCCGCGCCGATGGGCGCGATGTGGAAGAGGATTTTCTGATTCGCGATTTGAACGAATGGGACGACTTCTCCCTGGAAGAGGCCGTCAAGATCAAGGAAGCCGCCTCCGAACCGGTGGAAGTGGTCGCGGTGTCGGTGGGGCCCGAAGAGGTCGATGAGTCTCTTCGCAAATGCCTGGCCAAGGGCGCGGACCGAGCGGTGCGCATCTGGGACGCGGCCGTCGAAGGTTCCGATTCCATCGCCATTGCGCGCATCCTCGCGGCGGCGGCCAAGCGCGAGGCGCCGAACTTGCTGTTCGCCGGCGTCCAATCTTCCGATCAGTCGTTCGCATCCACCGGCATCGCGGTCGCGGGCCTCCTGGGCTGGCCCCACGCGGCGGTGGTCAGCGCTCTCACGTACTCTCCGGGCGCCAAGACCGCCGTGTTGCGCCGCGAGCTCGAAGGTGGGCTGTTGCATGAAGTCGAAATCCAATGCCCCGCGGTGCTCACCATTCAGCTCGGCATCAATACGCCGCGCTACGCCTCGCTGCGAAGCATCAAACAGGCCGCCGCCAAGCCCATCGAGGTGCTGTCTTTGGCGGACGTGGGCTTGAACACGGGCGCAGTGGGTGAAGCGGGCTCTTTGTCGCGGGTGCGCCGAATGTACATTCCGGAGAGGGGCCGGGCGCAGATCATCGAGGGAGACGCCGCAGCCCAAGCCGCGCGGCTCGCCGAAATCATTCGCGAATTCAAAGGAGCTTCGGCGTGAGCGGTATCCTCGTCATTGCCGAACAGCGCCGCGGCGAGCTTCGCCCCATCTCGCTGGAACTGGTGGGCGCCGCGATCGGCCTCGAGCGGGCCGGCGAAGAAGTGGCCGTGGCAATCTTGAGCGACTCTCCGGACCGCTTCGTCTCGCCCTTGAGTGTCTCCGGAGTCGACGAGATCGTGACCGTGAAGACCGCTTCGCCCGAGTTCGACCCGGACGCCTTCGAATCCGCGGTGGGCGCGCTGATCGCCGCGCGCACGCCGGACATCGTGTTGGCGGCACACAGCGTCGATTCCTTCGGCTATGCGGCGGCGCTCGCGACCCGCCTCGGATTGGGGTTCGCCACGGACGTGTTCAAGGCCGAGCGCATCGACGGCGAACTGGTGGCGACCCGCGGCGGCTACGGCCAGAAGGTCAATGTCGAAGTGGATTTTCCGGGGCGAGCGGCCGTGCTGCTCTGCATTCGCGGCAATGTATTCAAGCCCCCGGAGCAATCCGCCGCCCCGCGGGTGACGTCCTTCGAGGCGCCGCCGGTGATGAGCCGCTCAAAGGGGCGCGAATTCATCGAATTGAGCGCGGGCGACGATGTGGATATGACTGCCGCCGAGTTCATTCTGACCATCGGCCGGGGAATCGGCGAAGAATCCAAGGTGCCGCAATTCCGGGAGTTGGCGGATGCCGTCGGCGCGACCCTGGGATGCTCGCGGCCCATCGCCGATGCGGGCTGGCTGCCGAAGAGCCGTCAGGTCGGCCAGTCCGGCAAGACCGCGAGCGCCTGCAAGCTGTACATCGCCATGGGCGTTTCCGGCGCGATTCAGCATCTGGCGGGCATGAAACACGTCGGCACCATCGTCGCCGTCAACACCGACGCCGAAGCATCGATTTTCGGGGTGGCAAAATATGGCATTGTGGGAGACATCTTTGAGGTCGCAGATGAACTACGAAAATTATTTTAATTCCCCCGCGGAGTGCACAACATGAATGCAGCTGCTGACGTGGCTGCCGTCGACACCGGCGCCAAGAGCGCCGGCCTCGAACGCGGAATCGACTGGACGGGAGCCTTCTGGGTGGCCAGCGGCGTTCCGCCCCTCGTCCTCTTCTCCATCGGCGCGGTGGCTGCCACCGTGGGCAAGCTGTCCTGGGTCATCTGGGCGGCATCGATTGCCATGGGCTTCATTCAATCCTTCACCTACGCCGAGATAGCGGGGCTGTTTCCCAACAAGGCGGGCGGTACTTCGATTTACGGCGCAATCGCCTGGGTACGCTACGGCAAGCTCGTGGCGCCCATCTCGGTGTGGTGCAACTGGTTCGCCTGGTCGCCTGTGCAAGCCACCGGCTCGGCGCTCGCAGCCGGCTACATATTGAGCGGCTTGTTCGCGCCGGATGCGGCCATCAATACCTGGCAGCTGACCTTGTTCGATCTCGGCTTCCTCAAGGCGGGCTTGAGCTTGCGCATCAATTCCGTGTTCGTGCTGGGCGCCGTCATCTTGCTGGCGGTCAAATTCATTCAGGACGGCGGCATCCTGCGATCGGCGAATACCACCAAGATCCTCGGCATATCGGCGATGATTCCGCTGCTGCTCATCGGCATCGTGCCGCTGTTCACCGGCGACATCGTCAAAGCCAATTTCTTCCCGCTGGCCCCCCTGGCGCATGACGCCATGGGACGCGTCACCGACGGCACCTGGAACATGGCGGGTGTTACGGTATTTGCCGCGGGCATGTTCCTTGCCGCCTGGTCCACCTACGGATTCGAGACGGCGGTGTGCTACACCGGAGAATTCAAGAATCCGAAAACCGACACCTTCAAGGCCATCTTCTATTCCGGGCTGCTGTGCGTGGTGGTCTACACCCTGGTGCCGTTCGCGTTCCAGGGTTATCTGGGCTTGGGCACTTTGGTGCATCCCGCGGTCGTCGATGCGGCCGGCAATGTGACCACGGCGGCCGAGTACAGCGGCATGCTGGCGCCGGATATCTACAGCGGCATGGGAGTCGCCTCCGTCATGGCCAGAATGGTGCACGCCGGCCAGTTCATCGGCGCCGTCGTGGTGGTCATGCTGATACTGGCACTGGTGCTCTCGCTCATGACCTCCATGGCCGGCTCCTCGCGCACCCTCTATCAGGCCTCGCTCGATGGCTGGCTGCCGAAATACCTGGCCAAGGTGAACACCCACGGCGCGCCGACCAACGCCATGCTCACCAATTTGGGCTTCAACCTCGTGCTGTTGCTCCTCTCAGATTCGGTGTTCGTCATCGGCGCCGCCAATATCGGCTATCTCATATTCAATTTCCTGAACTTGAACGCCGGTTGGATCCATCGGATGGACCGGCCGCGGCAGGAAAGACCGTGGCGCGCCCCGACGTGGATTCTCGCCGCCGGTGCGGTGCTGTCCTTCGTGAATCTCGCCTTCATGGGATTCGGAGCCGACGTGTATGGCGCCGGAACTCTGAAGACCGGCCTGGTATTCGCCGCGCTCATCGTGCCGGTGTTCGTCTACCGCCACTACATTCAGGACAAGGGATCATTTCCGAAAGACATGGCGGACGACCTCGAAACGGTGGACGGCGAACGCATCGTCAAGCGCGCCGGAATCTGGCCCTACGTCGTCCTCGCACTCGGAATAGCCGTGGTCGCCGTCACGCATCGGCTGGCGGTTTACTAAATGCTGGTCACCGGCATCAAGAGCAAGCCCGTGTATGCGCCGCTGCAGGCGGATACCCGCGGGCGCTACCATCTGATGCTGGGGATGGGGGTGGGTGCCGCTCCGCTCTTGCGGGTGATTGCCGAAATGAGATCCGCCGCGGCGCAGTCGTTGAAGCAGACACGGGTGCTGTACGTGCCCGACACGGGCGGCGGTGCGGGAATCGACGAGTTCAGGGCCGCCGCGGTCGCCGACGTGCGGCTATTCGACGGTACACCCGCTCTGCTCGAGAAATTCAGAGCGACCTTGAGCGAGTCCTTGATGGGCACCCGCCTCTACGTCGCCGGACCCGAGAGCTTTATCGGGCTGGTCATGAAAATCGCGCTCGAGTTCAACCTCAACAAGGACGAGATCCGCGCCGAAGAATGCGGCACCTTGGCGCGGCGCATCTACTGCATTCACTGCCGTGCCACCACCGAACAGGTGCGGACCAACATTGTCCGCTGCGTGGGCTGTGCGCGCTGGCTGCTGGTTCGCGACCATTACTCGCGCCGCCTCGCGGCCTACATGGGTGTCATGGTGGATGCCGAAGCGCCGGGCGAGCTGCCGCCGGTCAAAGAGGTCTTCCTGTGAGCGATGAACAGACCCTGGCGGTCGAAGTCGTCGGCATCGAGCAGGTGACACCGCTGATCAAGCACTTCAAGCTGGCGCCGGTCGGGGGCGGCGCGCTGCCGGTGTTCTCCGGCGGCTCGCACATCATCGTGGTCATGCGCGGCGAGCGCGTCCACAAGAATCCGTACTCCTTGCTGGGCTCGCCCTCGGAATTGGATACCTACGAGATCGGCGTGCGGCGGATGGAAGAATCGCGGGGCGGTTCGCACTTCATGCACGACCGGGTGGTGGTCGGCAGCCGGTTGGAAATCGCCCATCCGGTGAATTTGTTCGGCCTCGACAAGATCGCCCGCAAGCATGTGCTGATCGCCGGCGGCATCGGCATCACGCCCTTTCTCGCACAGCTCGAGGACTTGCACGGCGGCAGCGTTCCCTACGAGCTGCATTACTCGGTGCGCTCGCACGAGCATGCCGCGTTCCTGGAACGGCTGCGCCGACGCGAGGGCGATCGACTTCACATGTACTACGACAGCGAAGGACAGCTGATCCCTTTCGAGACGCTGCTCGCCGATCAGCCGCTGGGCACGCATGTGTACGTCTGCGGCCCCGCCGGCATGATCAAGCACGTCATCGCCACGGCCCAGTCCTGCGGCTGGCCCGACAGCCACATTCATTGGGAGCAGTTCAGCGCACCACCCGTCGGCGATGCCTTCGAGGTGTTCCTCGCCCGCTCCAACCTGACCGTGCACGTGCCGCCCGACCAGAGCCTGCTCGAAAGCATCGAGGCGGCCGGCGTAGAAGTACCCTATCTGTGCCGAGGCGGCGTTTGCGGCTTCTGCCATACGCGCGTGCTCGAGCTCGACGGGGAGCTGGTACACAACGATCATTTTCTATCGGATGCGGACAAGGCCAAGGGCAAGAGCATCATGCCCTGCGTGTCGCGGGCACAGTGCAAGCGGCTGGTACTCGACCTGTAGGAGCGCACCATGAATATCGATAATCCGGCTCTTAATCGGCGCGCCTCGCGCCGCCTCGCTGTCAGGGTCGCCTCGACCCCGTTGAAGGTTCGCCCGGAGGGCGCAACGTGAGCGCCGTTTTCAAACCCGACGAGACCTTCCGCGGCGACTTCAAGTACCGCAACAGCCCGCAGGCCATCCGGCGCTTTCCTCTGCCGTTCGCCGAAGACACCTACATGTATTCGGTGAACATCGAACCGCATATGCCGGGACCCAAGGGCTCGGTGGTGGAATTCGCCTTCGATGTGGACGAGCACTACGTCGCCGAATGCCGCGAGCGCGCCATCGTGTTGGAAACGGAGCCGCTGCGGTATCAGGCGCTGCCCCACATGATGAGCTCGCAGTGGGATTGCCTGGAACTCATCATGGAGTCCCTCGCCCGGGATTATCCGGCGCACTTTTCGCTCTCACGCCAGGGAAATCGCTGGCATTGGATCAATCGACCGTTGGGGCTGGACCAGCAGTTCACCTTCGGCGATGCCGCCACGCTGCCGCAGGAGCCCCTGGATTACATCACCCGCCAAGCCCAGGGCGACTTCGTGGTGATGGATCAGCGCGAGGGGGATCTGTGGGCCGAGGCCGGCATGGTTACGACTCAGGCCGACTGGTCCCTGGACTTCGACATCGGGATGACCTTCAAGGAATGGCACGGGCCCGTGCCGCTGGCGCACGAGCTGCAGGTATTCGATCGCGCGCTGAAATTCCTGCTCAATCTTCGACTGGGCCAGCCTGTGAGAAGGCTCAATTGGACCATGACCGTCCACCCCCGCCTGGACACCTCGCCGGAAAATTATCCGAAGTGGGGGCCGGACCGCGCCAGCGTGACGGCGCAGAACGCGGGCGATCTCGTGCATCTGCGCGTGGAACTACAGGGGCTATGGCGGCTGCCGCGCAGCAATGCCATCGTGTTCGGCATTCGCTGCTATCTGATCAGCCTGCGCGAATTGGCCACGGTGCCCAAGTGGGCGCGCCGCGTCCATCGGGTCTTGAAGGAATTGCACCCCGCGCTGGTCGACTACAAGGGACTGACGCGTTATCGGGATGCGGCGGTGGAATGGCTGGCGCCTTTCGACGACGGCGCGCCCACCACCCCGGGCACCGCGCCGGAATGATTCCGGCGGGCGCACAACCATTGACACACTCTGGAGACAATCATGGCACTTAGTTGGCGTACTTCCGTTCTGGCCGATCGGCATCGGGCACTGGGATCGAAGCTCGAGGATTGGAACGGCATGGGCACGGCGTGGACCTATGCGAAGGACGTGAACCAGGATCACGTGGCCATCCGCACCAAGGCGGGGCTCATGGATGTGTCGGGCCTCAAGAAGCTCTACCTGGTCGGGCCGCATGCCTCGGCGGTGCTGAACTACGCCACGACCCGCGACGTCACCAAGATCTATCCCGGCAAATCGGCTTACGCCTGCATGTTGAACGACGCCGGCTATTTCATCGAAGACTGCATCCTCTATCGCTTGGGTCCCAATTCCTGGATGGTGGTGCACGGCAGCGGCGCCGGACATGAAACCCTGACCAAGTACGTCGTCGGGCGCAACGCCGCCATGATCGTCGACGACGACTTGCACGATCTGTCGCTGCAAGGACCCGTGGCAGTCGATTTTCTCGCCAAGCACGTTCCCGGGATTCGCGACCTCAAATACTTTCATCACATGCCGGCGACGTTGTTCGGCCGTCCCGTGACCATCTCGCGAACCGGCTATACCGGCGAGCGCGGCTACGAGATCTTCTGCAAGGGCGACGATGCGGGACTCATCTGGGACACCATCCTCGCCGAGGGCAAGCCGCTCGGCATCATTCCCACCTGCTTCACGACGCTGGATTGGCTGCGGGTCGAGAGCTATCTCCTGTTCTACCCCTACGACATGTCGCAAATGTATCCCTTCGACAAGGATCCGCCCGGCGACAGCCTGTGGGAACTCGGGCTCGACTTCACCGTCAGTCCCGGCAAGAACGATTTCAACGGCGCCGACGCGCACAGTCGCTTGAAGGGCAAGGAGCGCTTCAAGATCTTCGGTTTACTCGTGGACGGCAAGGTTGCCGCTGACATGGGCGACCCGGTGTATTCCGGCAACAAGAAAGTCGGCGTCGTCACCTGCGCCATGGTGTCGAGCCTCACCGGCAAGTCCATGGCCATCGCCCGCCTCGATGTCCCGGCCGCAGTCCACGGGACCCGGCTGGAGATTCGCGGCAAGAACGTCAAGGGCCCCGCGACGGCACACACGCTGCCCTTCGACGATGTGGACAAGAAGAAGCGGACGGCGGTGGGCTGACATGCAAACCCGGCTCTTGATCGATGGAGTGCTCATCGCCGGCGAGGGCTCGGCGGAGCGCATATTGGATCCAGCGACCGGCCGCTGCATTGCCGAGGTCCCGGAGGCCTCGCCGGCCCAGGTGAACGCCGCGGTGGCCGCGGCCGAAGCGGCGTCGGCCGGCTGGGCGCAGACCGTACCGAAGGACCGTGCGGCACTGCTGCTGCGGCTCGCCGACCGCATCGAGGCGGACGGAGCTGCGTTCGCCAAACTCGAATCCGACAACACGGGCAAACCGCTCAGCGCGGCGCTCAACGACGAAATCCCGGCGATCGCCGACGTGTTCCGCTTCTTTGCAGGTGCGGCGCGCGTCCAGCACGGAGCGTTGGCGGGTGAATATCTGCCCGGCTACACCAGCATGATTCGGCGCGATCCGGTGGGCGTGGTCGCCTCCATTGCGCCTTGGAATTACCCGTTGATGATGGCCGCGTGGAAGCTCGGGCCCGCATTGGCGGCCGGCAATACCGTGGTATTGAAACCCTCCGAACAGACGCCGCTGACGGCGCTTAAGCTTGGCGAGATCCTCGCCGAGCTGTTCCCCAAGGGAGTCGTCAACATCGTCTGCGGCCGCGGCGACAGCGTCGGCGCGCCCCTGGTGTCGCACCCGCGGGTGCGCATGGTGTCGCTCACGGGCGATGTATCGACGGGTCAGAAGATACTGGCTCTGGCAGCCGGCAATCTCAAGCGCACCCACCTGGAACTCGGCGGCAAGGCGCCGGTGATCGTGTTCGACGATGCGGATCTGGAGTCCGTCGTCTCCGGGGTGCGCACTTTCGGCTTCTACAACGCAGGCCAGGACTGCACCGCGGCCTGCCGCATCTACGCCGGCGGCAAAATCTACGATCGGCTGGTCGCCGACTTGAGCGGTGCGGTTCGGTCGCTGAAAGTGGGGTCGCAAAGCGAGGCCGGTGTGGAGATGGGACCGCTGATCTCCGAGGAACAACGCACCCGCGTGGCGGGATTCGTCGAACGCGCGGCGGCCTTGCGGCACGTGGAGATCACCGCCGGCGGGAAGACGCGCGCGGGCGGAGGGTTCTTTTTCGAGCCCACCTTGGTGGCCGGCACCAAGCAGACCGACGAGATCGTGCAGCGTGAGGTCTTCGGCCCCGTGGTCTCGGTGACGCGGTTCACCGATGCCGATGAGGCCGTCGCATGGGCGAACGATTCCGAATACGGATTGGCCTCCTCGGTGTGGACCCGTGACGTCGGAAAGGCCATGAGCGTGGCGGCGCGGCTGCAATACGGCTGCACCTGGATCAACACGCACTTCATGTTGGTCAGTGAAATGCCCCATGGCGGCTTCAAGCGCTCCGGATACGGCAAGGATCTGTCGTCCTACGCGCTCGAGGACTACACCGTGCCGCGGCATGTGATGGTGAAGCTGTAAGCGCTGGGGCGCGATGATCGGCGAGGAAGTTCAACCACCGGTCAATTATCGCTGCTGCGGCGGCCCCGCTGTTGGCGGCGCTCCTGCGGCGCCGGATTGGGCCGTCGCAGTCCCGTGAGTTCCTCGGCGCGGCGCGGCGGCCCGCGCCGGTCATCGTAGTGCTTGTACGCGCAGGGACAGGAACTACCCGCAC
>Ga0209624_10000080_pt1 | contig 90119 bp, 87 predicted proteins | sample JacPinW_OM2H0_O1_FD_188565 | JGI IMG/M metagenome (GOLD analysis project Ga0209624, IMG submission 188565) | Forest soil microbial communities from Algoma, Ontario, Canada - Jack Pine, Ontario site 1_JW_OM2H0_O1 (SPAdes) (version 2) | ecosystem: Environmental > Terrestrial > Soil > Boreal... | reverse complement strand
CGCCTGCGAGGCGGGATTGTAAAGCGCGATGACAAAATCGCCGTCGGCGGCGGCGCGAAGCCGGCGCTCGACGATGGCCCACGGTTTGAGATTGTCGGAGAGCGAGATGGCGCAAAAGTCATGGCCCAGCGGCGCGCCGAGCCGCGCCGCCGCCGCTTGCATCGCGGTCACCCCTGGCGCGACCTGAATGTCGAGATTCAGCCATTGCGGATCGTCTTCGATCGCCTCGAAAACCGCCGCCGCCATCGCGAACACGCCCGGATCTCCGCCCGAGACGACGGCGACCGTGCGGCCTTCCGTGGCGAGCTTCAATGCAAGCCGGGCGCGCTCCATTTCAACCCGATTGTCGCTCGCATGCACGCGTTGGTCTGGCCGCAAGGCGAGCCGCTGCACATACGGGCCGTAGCCGACAATGTCGCTCGCAGCTTCGATCGCCGCGCTCGCTTCCGGCGTGATCCATTCGGCCGGGCCTGGACCGAGCCCGACAATCATGACGTGCCCAGTCACGGGCGCCGCCCCCTCCCCGGCGCGAGAATGATGGAGAAATAAGGCGCGGAATCATCTTGCTTGTCGCACAGCGGCGTCACGACCTCGCCCGCCATCGTCGCGCGCTCGACATAGATGGCGCCGTCCGCCATACCCGCCGCTGTGAGCGCCTCCTTCGCGCGTGCAAAATTGCGACCGATCTTCATGATCACTGCCGCGTCGGCGAGCGCAAGCCGGCGCTTGAGCTCCACCAGCGGCAACGTCGCGGGCAAGATGACGAGCGCGTCATCGCCCCAAGTCATCGGCGCGGCCGCCACGCCCCAGGCCCCGCAAATGCTCGACACGCCTGGCACAATGCTGACATCGAAATTGTCGCGCAGGCGAATGAACAGATGCATGAACGAGCCATAGAGCATCGGGTCGCCCTCGCTCAAAAGCGCGACATCGCGGCCGGCTTCAAGATGGGACGCAATCGCGACCGTGCATTCCTTATAGAAACGCGCCAGTGCATCGCGATAGGGCGGTTCGTCGAAATGCGTTTCGTTGGTCATCGGGTAATAGAGCGGCAGTTCGACATGCGAGGATTTGAGCCAACAGTCGACGATCGCGCGCGCGTTGCCACGCCGTCCCGCCTTGGCGAAATAGGCGACGACGGGCGACGCGGCGATGACCTTGGTGGCCTTGACGGTGAGCAGATCGGGATCGCCGGGGCCGATCCCGACGCCATAGAGACGGCCAAACGCGCTCATTCGATGTCGCTCGCCAGCGCATTGACGGCGGCGGCGGCCATCGCGCTACCGCCTTTGCGCCCGCGGACGATGATGGCTGGGAAGCCGCTCTCGATCAGCGCCTCTTTCGATTCCGCCGCGCCGACAAAGCCGACCGGTATGCCGATGATTGCCGCGGGTCTCGGCGCGCCCGCGGCGATGACCTCGAGCAAACGGAACAAGGCGGTCGGCGCATTGCCGATGGCGACCACGGAGCCGCCAAGCCGCGGCAACCAGAGCTCAATCGCCGCCGCCGTGCGCGTGGTGCCTAGTTTGGCCGCCAGTTCGGGCGTGGTTGGGTCGGAGAGCGTGCAAACAACGTCGTTGTTCGCAGGGAGTCGGGCGCGCGTGACCCCTTCGGCCACCATGCGCGCATCGCAGAAGATCGGCGCACCGGCCCGAAGCGCGTCGCGCGCCGCTTCGGCAGCGCCCGGTGAGAAGACGAGATCGCGGACGGCCTCGACCATGCCGCAGGCGTGGACGACCCTCACGGCGACCCGCTCTTCAACGGGCGAGAAGCGCGCAAGGTCGGCTTCGCCGCGAATGATCGCGAAGGATCGGCGATAGATCGCCGCTGCGTCCTTCTCATATGCGTAGCTTGGCTTCACGTCAGCCCCGCGCCAGCAAACGGGCTCGCGTCGTCGCCGGCCAGAAGGTGAGCAACCTCGGCGCTCGAAAGACCGCGCCGCGCCGGCGGATCGCCCGCTCTGCCGCCAGGAATGAGGTCGTAGCCCGTCGCGGTCGCGGTGAAAGTCGCTGCTGTCGCGGCCGGCCTGGCGCATCCTTTGGCGCAGCCGCTGACGTGCAGAATGACCCCGTCTCCCTCAGGCAGCATTGCCGCCCAGCGGGTCGCGTCGTCGCGCACGCGTCGGTGGCCGTGCATGCAGGCGGGACCGCCGGGACAAGCCGCGATGCGCAAGCGCGGGTCGGCTGCGTCGATGACGAATCCGAGATCGGCCATGGAATCGACCAGCGCCTCCACGCCGCGCCCGTCGAGGCCAGCAATGAGAAACGCGCGCCACGGCGTGAGCCTCAGGCTATGCGCATAAAGAGCGCGGGCGCGTTCGATCAGCGCCTTGAAGCGAGCCGCCTCCATTTCGCCAAAGGCTGCTGCTGCCCCAACGACGAAGTCCGCGCCGTAAGCGTGAGCGCCGATCACGTTGCGTAACAAGGTGCGGCGTTGCGACCGCTTGCAGGGCTTCGCTCGGAGAGCTGCCTTCGCGAAGATCGCCTCGGCGCCGTCGCGCGCAACCAGCGCGCGCATCCGGCGCGGCGCCGCTTCGCCAGCGCCCGCAAGGGCGAGAAAAGCGAGGCCGAGCCGCGTAGCGACGTCGCCCGTTTCGCCGGGCGCGCATTGCGCAGCGAGCCCATCGTTGCCTGCGAGAGTGACGGCGAACATTCCGCCTGGCGCAGCCTCGAAGCGCACGTCCGCGTCAACGTCGCCAAGCGGCAAGCGCCCCTGCGCGTCAAGGACGAAGCTGAACTTCGCCGGCAGTCGGCGCAGGTCCTCGTCATCCCTGAGCCGTGCCTCGAGCGCTGCGACGCTCGGTCCGAGATCGAACGCTTCCGGATCGACGTCATCGAGCGGACTAGCAACGATGTTGCGCAGGCGCTCGATCTCGGGGTCGGCGTCGATGAGTCCCGCGTCCTCAAGCCGCGCATGCAGGTCGGGAAGCGTGCTCTCTCTCAACCCTCGCAGGTGCAGATTGGCGCGGGATGAGAGGCCGATCGCGCCATTGCCGCAGGCAATCGCGGCGTCCGCCAGCGCATCGGCCTGATCGAGCAAGAATCGCCCTCGCGGCGCCCGCACACGCGCAAGCAGTCCGTCGCCGGTCTCCATCGGCCGCAAAGCCCCTGGACACCAGCCTTTCCGATAAGCTGGCGAGGCGAGGCGCTGCGCAATCGCGCTCATGCCGCCTCCTGCAACACCGAGGCCAGAATGCGCGCACTTGAATTGCGGCGCGAGAGCCAGAAGCCGCGCCCCGCGGCCTGCTCGAAGATATTCGCCATGTGACGTGCGGCCTGACGATTGGCGCCGACCAGAAACGCGCGCACGGAATCGTCGCCGAGCGTGGCGTCGAACATGAGATCGAATTGGGTGCTTTCCACCGCATCCGTCAAGGCGGCGAAACAAAAGAGATTGTCCAGCGACTGGGCGATTTCCGAAGCGCCCCGATGACCGTGGCGCATCTGCCCTTGAAGCCAACGCGGATTGGCGGCGCGTCCACGGAGAGCGCGCGCGATCTCTTGGCCCAAGGTGCGGATCTTGGGGGCGCCGGGGATGGTCGAGTCGAGATGATAGAGCGCCGGGTTCGCTCCCGTTTCCGCCGCCGCGGCGGCGAAGCCGCCCTCATGCTCGGCGAAGGCGTCGGCGTCGAGCGCATCCTGTCCGGCCAAGTCCTGCACATGAACGAAGGCCTCGGCGCCGGCGACCCTCGTTCGAAACTCGGCCGCCGCTTCGCGCGCGTCGCCCGCGCCGTCATAGGCGTGGCTGGTCGCGGCAAGATAAGTCTCCGCAAGCTCGGACCGATCCGCCCACTCGCCGCGGGCGATACGCGCGCCGAGCCCGATACCATAGCTGCCTGGCGCCGCGCCAAATATTCGCGCGGCACTCTGAAGACCGGCGAGCGGATTGTCTTCGCTACTTTCTTCCAGCGCGGCGACGGCGCGAACGGCTGCGGCGAACAGAGCGATCTGGCTTGGAAACACATCGCGGAACAGGCCGGAAATGCGCAACGTCACGTCGACCCGCGACCGGCTGAGCATGGCCAGCGGCAGCACCTCAAAGCCGTTGACGCGAGTCGACGCGGCGTCCCAAGTCGGCCGGCAGCCGATCAGCGCAAACGCTTGCGCCAGATCATCGCCGCCGGTGCGCATGGTCGCCGAACCCCAAAGGTCGAGGACAATGCGCTTCGGCCATTCGCCATGGTCCTGCGCGTAGCGCTTGCAGACCTCTTCGGCCGCGCGGCGCCCGATCTCCCAGGCGTTGCGGGTCGGGGCGGAGCGCGGATCGATGGCGTAGAGATTGCGGCCGGTCGGCAGAACGTCGAGGCGCCCGCGCGCCGGTGCGCCAGCCGGCCCGGGCGGCACGAATCGTCCGCCGAGGGCGCGCAACAGGCCAAGGGATTCGGCGGCGCCGCAGGCGGCCACGCGCTCGCTCAATCCTTCTCCCTCCGGGAGAAGGTGGCCAACAACGTCGGCCAGATGAGAATTCCTCACCCCCGACCCCTCTCCCACAGGAGAGGGGAGAGCGAAGCCATTAGTGCTTTCGGGCGACCGTCCGAACACATGCAAGCCGTCGCCGATGCGCATCTCCTTGAGGTCGCAGAGCCAAGCGTCGAGGGCGACAAGCGCGTCCTCTGGCGGCTTGTCATCAGCCGCGCATTCCTTGAGGAGCCCGCTCTCACCGCCCCGTTCGAGAATGAGCGCTGCGATGGCGCGAGCTCGGCGCGGGTCAAGCGCCTGCGCCTCGGCGAATTCATCGAACAAGCCCTCGAGTTCGAGCGTTGCGCCATGCGACCCGGCGGCGATCAACGGCGGCGTCAGATGGCCAATGGTGACCGCACTGGTGCGGCGCTTGGCCTGCGCGGCTTCGCCCGGATTGTTGACGATGAACGGATAGATGACCGGCGTGGCCCCAAGCAAAGCTTCCGGCGCGCAACTCTCGCTAAGCGCGACCGCCTTGCCGGGCAACCATTCGAGCGTGCCATGCGCGCCGAGCTGAATGATCGCGTCGACGTTCTCCTTGTGGGTGAGCCAGAAATAGAATGCGACATAGGCATGGCGCGGCGGCAAGTTGAGATTGTGATAATCGCCCTTGCGCGAGGACGCGTCGCCTCTGTCGGGCTGAACCGCGACGATGAGCTTGCCAAGCCGCAGGAAGCGAAACTGGAACGCCCCACCGATGGCGTCGCGGTCGTCAGCGGGGTCGCCCCACGCGGCGAATAGAGATTGCCGGAAGTCCGCCGGGGTCGAAGCATGCTCGGCCTCGTATTCGGCCAACGTCAGCGACGCCTCAAGCGACCCTTCGGCGAGAGCCGCGATGAGTGACTGCGCGTCTAGACCGCAGGCCACATCGTAGCCCGCGGCGCGCAGGGTCTCGCTGATGGCGACAGCGCTCGCCGGCGTATCAAGGCCGACCGCATAGCCGGTGCGCCCGCCGCGCGCCGGATAATCCGGCAGCACGCAGGCGAGATGTTTGTCCGACGGCGGTTTGCGGCGGAGGCTCGCCCAGCGACGAGCGAGCTCGGCGGTGAACTCGACGCGATCGGCGAGCGGGCGATGCGCGACAGCGGCGAATTCGGTCTCAGCGTCGCGTGGGCTCGGCTCCTTGAAGGAAATAGCGCGCGTGAGAATTCGCCCATCGATTTCCGGCAACGCGACATGCATCGCGAGATCGGAGGGCCCGAGCCCGCGCTGAGAAGTGCGCCAGGCTTCGAGGCTCACTCCGGCCAGCACGATCTGCATGATCGGCGCATCGAGCGTGTCGAGCGCCGTTCCCTCTTCTGCATCCACCCGCGCGGAAAAGGCGGTGGCGTTGAGAACGACGTCGAAGGAGCGCCCGGCGAGGAAGGCGCGCAAGGGCGCGAGCGCCGCCTCGTCCTTGAGACTGGTCACAAAAACACTCGTGACCGCAAAACCCTTGTCGCGAAGCGCGCGCGCCAACGCTTCGATGGGCTCAAGATCGTTGGCGAGATAGATGGAGCGATAGAACACGATGAGGGCGCGCGCTGCGCCCTGCCCTGCCTTCAGGCAGGCAGCGTCGAAGCGGCCAAAGGCGCTAACCGGAACTGGAGGCGGAGCCCGAGTCGTCCCGCCGATCTGGGAGGCAAGAAAAGCAAGGCAGGCCCTCATGTTATCAGGACCGCCTTCGTCAAAATAGCGCCAGATCTGCAAGACCGCGTCGGGATGAAGTGTCGAGACCTCGTCAAGGCGCGCGTCGCGCCGCCGGTCTCCCGGCAGCAGCGCGAGCTTAACATCGCTTCGGCGCGCCAACGCACTGAGTTCATCCACCCCGTAGCGCCAATAGTCGGCGCCCCCCAGCACGCGCGCGACCACCATCTTGGCGCGCGCGCACACGCGTTCCAGATAGAGGTCAACTGAGAATGGGTGGCGCAACGCCGCGAGCGAAGCGATCCTTAAGCTCGGCTTCGGCTCGGGAAAGTCGTCATACGCGCGCGCCAGCGCATTGAGGTCGCTGTCGGAGAACGATAGGAACACGATGTCCGCCGGCGTCTGACCCAGATCGAGCGCTTCGACCGTCTCGTCGAGCGTCCTTGTTTCGATCCGGGGGACGTGCATGCTGGAAAGCTCGTCAGGCCCCGAGCGCCGAGGCGACGGCCTCGCGGTCGACGCCCCGCTCGGCGATCACGACAAGACGGCTCAGCCGCGGCTCTCCCACACTCCAGGGCCGGTCGAAGTCACGGCGGAAGCGCTGTCCCACGCCTTGCACCAGCATCCGCAGCGGCTTGCCGGCCACTTCGATGAAGCCTTTGACACGCAAGATGTCGTGCGCGCGCGCCGCCGCGACCAGTCGGTCGATAAGCTTATCGGGATCGTGGACCGGAGGAATTGTAACGATGAACGTGTCGAAATCATCGTGATCATGCTCGCCTTCAGCATCATGGTGCGAAGGACGCGCGATGAGATCATCCTCGGCCGCGGCGTTCATGCCGATGAGCACATCCGCGTCGATCGCGCCTTCGCGCGCGGGCGCGATTTTCACCGCGCGCGGCACGGCTTGAGCGATTTGCGCCTTGAGGGCTTCGAGCTGGCTTTTGTCGACCAAGTCAGCCTTGTTGAGCACGACGAGATCGGCGCTCATCAGTTGATCCTCATAGACCTCTTCGAGCGGGTTATCGTGGTCGAGCGATGGGTCGGCCAGTCGCTGCGCAGCGACGCGGGCGGGATCGTCAGCGAAGCGACCCTCGGCGACGGCGGCGGCGTCGACCACCGCGACGACACCGTCGACCGTGAGCCTCGAGCGCAGGTCCGGCCAGTCGAACGCCTTGATAAGCGGCTTGGGCAAAGCGAGTCCCGAGGTTTCGACTATGATGTGATCCGGCTTCGGCTCACGAGCGAGCAGCGCCGTGATCGCGGGCGCGAAATCATCGGCCACTGTGCAGCAGATGCAGCCGTTGGCAAGCTCGATGATCGCATCTTCCGGGCAGGCCGCGTCGGAACAACTCTTGATGAGATCGCCGTCGACTCCGACATCGCCAAATTCGTTGATGATGAACGCGAGCCGCCGCCCGCCGGCATTGGCCATGAGATGGCGGATCAGCGTCGTTTTGCCGGCGCCGAGAAAGCCGGTGACGATGGTGACGGGTGTTTTGGCGAGCATGCGGCCGATCCTTAAGCGGGCACCGTTTCAGCGAGGGCGAGCGGGGGCGTGCGCGACACGACGCCCCTGCGAAATGAGAGTGGCCGCTCGCGCCACGGAACGATGCCCTCGGGCGAGGCCGCATAGCGCCTCGCAGCAACGACGATGTCCTCGAGGTGCGACTCGCGGTCAAGATCGCCGACGACGTAAGTCCATTTGCCAGGCGCGGCGAGCGCGACCGTGCACGGGCGCTTGCAAACGGAGAGGCATTCGACGGCTTTAAGCGCAATATCGGGCTCCGACGCGAGACGCTCGCCGAGCGCCTCGAACATCCCGGGCCCCATTGGGCCGGTCTCGGATTTGCAGGTCACGCAGACGAGCAGCGTCGCGGAGGCGGACGGGCCGCTGTGGGCGTTCATAGCGCGACAGTCCCAGTCGGCGGCAACGAGCTCAGCGCGAAATTGGAAGGCTGTCGGGCGGTCATGAACGCTCCAAGGCCGCCCCTCCGGCGGCCGTACAGGACTTATCGCGCACGGCAGGTCTCCTGGCTCACAGCGTATCGCCGACGCCGCCTTCCCAGGCCTATGAAAAGCCCAGTGGCGAGAAATGCGTCGACACGCCGCTTACAGTCGCGGGGGCGGCCACGGATCGACGACAAGGCCTACCGTGTTCCCTTTTCACCCTCGGGCGTAACCGAGGGACCGTGCGCTGTCATGTTCCAGCTTCGGGAGGGGTTGTCAAATGGAGCGCAAACCGCCTGGAGCAGTGCGACGAAACGCCGAAGCCGCCGCTCGTCGCGCCGCAATGAAGCGGTGAAAGCTCTATACTTCGTCCGATGTGGGATAGGGGTCGCAGCGACACAAGGCGTCGCCCGGCCCTCGCCTCACCGGAAAGCGTTCCATGAGCGGCGTCGAAGACGACAACCACAAGGCCAAAATGATGAAGCGCAAGGCCGCGCAGGACGCGGAGGTCGACGCCAAGCCAATTCTTGAGAAAGGTCTCCTCATCGTCCACACCGGTCCGGGCAAAGGCAAGTCGACGGCAGCTTTCGGACTCGTGTTGCGGGCGCTTGGCCGTGGCCTTCGCGTTGGCGTGGTGCAGTTCATCAAGGGCGCGTGGTCGACCGGCGAGCGCACCGCCATCGAGCGCTTCGGAGCCCAGGCCGAGTGGCGCACGATGGGCGAGGGCTTCACCTGGGAGACGCAGGACCGCGCGCGCGATGTCGCGGCGGCGAGCGCCGCCTGGGCTGGGGCCAGGCGCATGATGGCGGGACCCTTCGATCCGCCTTCTTGTGCTGGATGAACTCAACATCGCGCTGCGCTATGATTACCTGCCGCTTGCCGAAATCCTTGCGGCGCTCGTTAAGCGGCGTCCCGACCTGCATGTCGTCGTCACCGGCCGCAACGCCAAACCGGAGTTGATCGAAGCGGCCGATTGCGGCACGGAATTTACGCTCGTCAAGCATCACTTCGCCGCCGGCGTACGGGCGCAAGAAGGTGTTGAGTTTTGACCGCACGAACGCTCATGTTCCAGGGGACGGGATCGGACGTCGGCAAGTCGCTCATTGTCGCAGGCCTCTGTCGCGCTTTCGCCCGGCGCGGGTTTCGCGTTCGCCCGTGCAAGCCGCAGAACATGTCAAACAACGCTGCGGTGACCGACGACGGCGGCGAGATCGGCCGCGCCCAGGCGCTGCAGGCGCGCGCCTGCGGCGTTGCGCCCAGCGTGCACATGAACCCGATCTTGTTGAAGCCGCAGAGTGAAGTCGGCTCGCAGGTCGTCGTTCAGGGCAAGGTCATAGGCGCCGCTCGCGCGCGCGAATACCAGGCGCTCAAACCCAAGCTCATGAGCGCCGTGCTCGACAGCTACGCGCGCATGCGCACGGACGCCGACCTCGTGCTCGTCGAAGGCGCGGGCAGCGCAGCCGAGCTCAACCTGCGCGAGGGCGACATCGCCAATATGGGCTTCGCCCACGCCGCGAACTGCCCCGTTGTGCTGATCGGCGACATCGATCGCGGCGGCATATTTGCCCAGATTCTCGGCGTCAAAGCAGCGCTCCCGCCTGAGGACGCCGTCATGATCGTGGGCTTCATCGTCAACAAGTTCCGCGGCGACGCGACTCTGTTCGATGACGCCATGACGACGATCGCTGAGCGCACCGGCTGGCGGGCTTTCGGCCTCCTACCGTTCTTTGCCGGCGCAGCGCGGCTGCCCGCGGAAGACGCGTTCGGCCTCGGCGACAAGAAGTCGCGAGCGGAGGGCGCGGTGACCATCGCCGTGCCGATGCTGGCGCGCATCGCCAATTTCGACGATTTCGACCCCTTGCGCATGGAGCCGTCCGTGCGGCTCATTTTTGTGCGCCCTGGCGAGCCGCTGCCGCTAGCCGACCTTGTCATCCTGCCCGGTAGCAAGGCGACGATCGCCGATCTCGAATTCTTTCGTGAGCAAGGTTGGGATATCGACCTCGTCGCCCATGCGCGGCGCGGCGGACGGATTCTTGGCATCTGCGGTGGCTACCAGATGCTAGGCAAAACCGTGTCAGACCCGCAGGGCATGGAGGGCCCGCCGGGCGAGATCGAAGGCCTCAAGCTGCTTGATGTCGCGACCGTGCTGACCGGCGACAAGACGCTGAGGCTAGTCGAAGGCGCGTGCCTCACGAATGGCGCGCCGTTTCGTGGCTACGAGATGCATGTCGGCGAGACGAGCGGTCCAGACCGCGCGCGGCCGCTCCTTCGCTTCGCTGATGGCCAGCTTGACGGCGCGATGTCTCAAAGCGGCCAAATCGCCGGCGCCTATGTGCATGGGCTGTTCGCCGACGACCGCCAGCGGGCAGCGTGGCTGGCGGCGCTCGGAACGATGAGCGGCTTCAACTACGAGCCGACCATCGAGAGCACGCTCGATCAGCTCGCCGATCATTGCGAGGCGCACCTCGATTGTGACGCGCTTCTGGAAGCGGCGTGGTGACGTTCCTCGCTTAGTTTCCTTTTAGTTCGCGCCCTAATGTTTTCAGTCTCTTACGACCCCCTTTAGATGAGCGGAACCACAGGCCTCCACGCCTATGACGCAGGGCCGGAGAGCGCCGAAGAAAGACAACTTCGCCAGATCGAGGACAGCAGTCGTAACCGACCTTACGTAAACGCGTGCCTTGCCCAGTTGCGGCGCTCCTTTCACGAGTGTTCGATAGCCCTCGCCCTTCTGGGGCAGCCGCTGCGAGTGCGTCCACATCAGCAAAGAGCCTAAAGGTGCTGGTCAAGCGCTTCTGCATCGACCCGAAAACCGTCGCCAAATGGAGGAAGCACACCTCTGTTTCCGATCTGTCGTCAGGCCCAAAGAAGCCCAGATCAACGGTCCTGTCCGTCGAGGAAAGAGGCGGTGGTCGTCGCTTTCGGAAGACATACGTTGCTGCCGCTGGACGAAATCGCCGCTGCGCCCAGCTCGGCGTCGCGCCCGCCTTTGCTGAGATGGACAATCCCTTCCGTTGGATCAGCGAGGCTGATGGATCTCAAGAAAGAGAAGAATTTCTTCGAGACGCGCGTCATCGAATATCAGAACGGAGGCTCTCTCACCTGGGATTGAGCCGAGGCACCAACGCTCCTCCCGGCCCGTCGCTGTCAAGGGCTTTGGCGAACCTAGTCCGCTGGGCCTCGAAAGAGCGGGCCGCAAGTTGAGGAAACCTAGGCGCCTGCCCGCTGCGGCCCTCGCCTCACGCTCCGCCTGGGCCAAGCGCCCCACACCGCGACGCCGATCGCTGCAAACGCCGCCACCGCCATCATCGCGGTCGGCGCGTGGAAGAGGGCCATGCCCCAGTGAGGCCAGATCACCTCGTTGGTGTTGAACGGTTCGTCGCTATAGCGGCAGAGATTGAGCGACGCGCCGTCCGCCAGCATTTCAACCTCGATTTTGCTGATCAACGCATCGATGGATTTGTGATCGGCGCTGGGCTCATGGGCAAGCTGCAAGAGGAGCGCCCGCCCGGCGGCGAGATAGGCATGGGCGCATTCGTTGAACGGACTGTCCTCGTCGGTGATGCTGCCGGGAACGATCCCCCAGAGACAGGCGAAAGACTGAAGGTTCAAATAGTCCTCCAATCGCCAGGTCGTCAGATCGAATCCGAGCCTGGCGCTGGCCAGCGCCCTAATAGCGGGCAGATTGTCGCGGATCACCGCCATCTGGCCATGCGTGAGGCTGGGTATGGAGACGCCCTCTGGCCGCGGCCCGCTGCGCGTGGAGATCCGATGGGCGTCGCCTGGCGATGCGCCGAGCATGAAAAGCGCCGCAATGAGGGCGATCCATACGCCTCTCACAACAGAGCCCCGGCAGGCCCGAGCGCCACGAGATTCCAGCGTCCGGCATGACCGCTCAGTCTGGCGAGCGAGAGGGGGGCGACATCGATCCGGGCAAAGGACGTGGAGCCCGCGCCGAGCGCGTTCACAATCGCCGCTCGAACGATCGCGGCGTGCGTAATGGCCAGCGTGGCGCCTTCGCGCGCCATCCCTTGCGTGAGCCAGGCTCGGGTCCGTTCTATCAGGCCGGTGAGCGACTCGCCGCCGTGCGGCGCGGCGTCCGGATCGCCGAGCCAGGCCGCGAACGCGTCCGGTTCGCGCTCAGCGAGATCCTTCGAGGCGAGACCGCGCCAGCGCCCGTAGTCGCAGTCGCTCAGCGCCATTTCGACTTCGGCGTCGAGACCGAGCGCCGCGGCCGTCTCGCGCGCCGCGCGCGCCGGCGAGGTCAGCACTTGAGCGTAGGGGCGTAGCCGCCCGCGCAAGGCTTCGAGGGCGCCGATGGTGGAGGTTTCGAGCGAATCGTTGTCGGGAAACCGGGCCCCGCGTGTCGCCGCCGACGCGCCATGCGCAAGCAGGTCGAGGCGCGCCGTCATCCGCGCGCCCCCCGCCCGCGACTCAGTAGGCCGTCTGCAGCCGGTCCACCTTCGCCTGCGCGAAATCGTGTTCGACCCAAGCGCCAAAGCCGAGCCCGAGCACCGTCCATAGGATCGCCTGGGCGCCGAGCGAAGCCATGCGGAACTGCCACAGCACCACGGCCGGGAAGCCTTCGGGAACCTCGTCCAACGGGGGCATCACGAGAGCGAAAATGACCACCGCGACAAGAAAGACGGCAGCGCCGATCAGCGTGGCATTCCATGCGCCAAGCTGATCGACGAGGCGATTGCGAACGTTCCAGGCCGCGATCATGGAGGCCAGCGACAGCAGGATCATACCGAAGTAAATCGCGGTGCGCAGACCGATCGTATCGGGGTTGCCGATCGAGGGCGGGTTGGCCGGATATTTGAGGATCGGCGCGGCGTAGACGGCGAGGAAGCCGCTGAGCGCGAGCAGCGCCGCGGTCACGCGAGGGCTCCAATTCCCCATCCGGCCGTACAGAATTGCGAAAGCGAGCGCGAACAGGCCGCCAAAGGCGATGCTGTAGAGGGTGACGCCGGTGAAGAGACCAATGCCGCCCTGGACCGGGCGGCTGACCAGTTCCGGCTCCTCTTCGTAAGGCGGCGGGGTTTCCCCTTTCGCCACGGCGGCGTCGTGCTCCGCCTTGGCTTTCGCTTCGTCCATCGTGGACTCAAAGGCGATGGCGCGGTCGACCGCAGGCTCACCGACGATTTTCAACAGACCAAACGAAAGCAGGGTGGCGACGAAGCCGGCGATCATTCCCCGCCACAACAAAGATCCTGTCGTCATTGCGATTGTCCTCGAGCTAACCCTCGGCCGTCGCCGTCATGGGACATTCGGCGCGGCGAGCTCAAGCCAACACAGGGTTTCCGGATCTGGACCCGCCGCGGCTTACAACGGCTGAGGTCCGAATCCTCCGACGTTTAGTGGCAGGGGAAACCGAGCAAATGACGGCTGTCGTGCACGAATTCATGCACGTACATGCCCTTGATGATCGAGGTCGCGCCTTCTTCAGCGCCAACGAAATAGATGCCGAGCAAACAAAGAAGGCCGGCGAAGATGACCCAGGGAAGCAGATCTCTCAGCGGAATGGCGACGACAGCTGCCGTCGGCGCGAAACGTGTAGCGGTGGTCATAAACCGTCACTCCTCGGGGGATTCGCGTCCCCCATGCGAGACACGTTTGGGTTCAGGAGGGGGTCTGACTTTCGGCCAAAAGCCGATCACAGTGGCGCGACCGTAGCCGGATTCTCACCGGCTTCCCCACCTGAAACAACGCGCAAGGTAACAATACGCCGAACGGCCGCTCTGTCAAATTCGTACCCGAACGCATGACGTTGCATGTTGGCCGCTCCGTACGAAGGCAGCCTATCGGTGAACTAGCGTTTCAGCCAGTCTTGTCTCTCGAGCGGTCAGGGCCTGAGTTTCACGGGCCGCTCTCGCACCGCAGCTACACCAAGAGCCAAAATCGTCTGCGGCCAATCAGAACCGCCGTCTCGTTGAGGTGCTACTCGGATGACGTCTACGGCGAAAATCTCCGCGGCGAACTCGGTTCAAACTCCAAGACCACCGTTTCACAAGAGACGTCCAGCCCGTGCTCGGGCAGCAAATCCTCGACGTCCGGAAACTGGGAGTGGACAGAAGAGCTACGCGAGCGGCTGCCAGCATCGGGCCCTGGAGAGCTCCCCACTGAGGTGTTAGCCGATCTCGCTGAATGATAGCGTCCTTTATCATTTGACGACGCTACCCTACGTCGACCGCGATCGGATCGGTGGAATGGGAATCTGCGGGGGCGCGGGATACACCGCGAATGCTGCGATCGAGTTCAACGATCCGGGCATCAAGGCCGTTGCAGCGGTGAAGATGGGTCAATATCGGCCAAAACGTCGACCTGGAAGCGCGGTGCGAATACTACCATACTGCTCTCTTGCCGAAGTCACGCGTGGCTTGCTTCACCCATGTCGAGATTTACTGCGCGGTCGGTTCGAACTCACGCGCAAGCTCCTCGCGCGTGCGGCCAGATCGAATCAGATTTAATAGTCTTCGTGACAGTGCCACCCGTTTTCCTCTATCCTGTTGGTTTATCCGACCACAGCTCGCGAGCGCTTGCGCCGGATGTTCAGCGGCGGCAGGGATGATTTTCTCAGGGGTTACAATTCTTGTGACGAGTCTCGTAGGCGAGACCCGGCGTTTTCTGGCGGCCCTATGATTCGGGTATCATCGATCCATGGCTGAAAATCGGGAGTTTGTGCGAGCGCTCGCTCGCCTGGACTCTCTCACGAATTGGGAGCAGCGGCCGCGCGGAGGCATGCGGGTCGGGCTCGAGCCAATGCTCGACCTGAGCGCACGCCTGGGTCATCCGGAAAGGTCGTTCCGATCAATCCACGTCGCGGGAACCAAGGGGAAGGGGTCGGTCTCGGCGCTGATTGAAGCCGCCCTTGCGCGCGGGCAGCTTCAGGTCGGACGTTATGGGTCGCCGCATGTCGAGCGCGTCAGCGAGCGTGTGAGCGTTTCGGGACGCGAGGTCGACGAGGTTGTGCTCGCCCGCGGGCTTGAGCGCGCGCTCGACGCCTACGAAGTGGCGAAGTCCGCCAAGACGGCGGCGGCAGGCGCGACCTGGTTCGACCTCATGACCGCCTCAGCTTTCCTAATCTTCGCCGAGACACACGTCGAATGGGCGGCAATTGAAGTCGGCCTCGGCGGCCGGCTCGACTCGACAAACATTGTCAAGGGCGAGATCGCGATCGTTACCAACATCGAGCTTGAGCATACCGAAGTGCTCGGTCATTCCCGCGAGGCGATCGCGCGTGAGAAGGTCGGCATCCTGAAGCCTGGCGCCGCGCTGATCACGCCGCTCCTTCCCAAGGACGGGGCCGGGCGCGTGATTCAGGCGAGGGCCGATGAGTTCGGCTGCCGCATAACGCGCCCTCTTCTCGATCCTTCTGCAACGATCGAAGAGACGAACGTCGCGCTCGCCGCAGCGGTGCTTGACGAACTTGGCCGACGGGGCGCCACTGCGCGTCTCGCGGAAGGCGAGCGCTTGGTCGGCGGTTGGCTCATCGATGCTGAGACCCGCGTAGCCGCCCGTCTGCCAGGACGCATGGAGCGCTTTGCTGTCGACGCCAGGCGAGCAAGGATTCCGGTCGTGCTAGACGGCGCACATGTGCCGTTCAATCTGAAGGCTGTGCTGAGCGATCTCGCCCGCGTCTCCGAGCTTTCAGGTCCATGCGTCGCGGTCGTTGCGCTCGCAGCAGACAAGGACGCGACGGGCTTCGTCACCGTTCTTGCCGAGCGCGCTTCGGCGCTCGTCCTTACCAATCTACCTGGCTCGACCCGCGGTCGTCCGCCCCTCGAGTTGAAGGCGATCGCGGCGTCGCTCGGGATAGCGAGTGAAGTCGAGTCCGACGCCAAGCGCGCTTACCGGCGTGGCCTCGAACTGGCGGCGGAGGCAAACGCGTGGCTGCTTGTCGCCGGCTCGCTTTATCTGGTTGGGGCGTTGCGTGCCGATGTTATGGAGGAGGGGCGCTAGCCGGACTCCAACGTCGTTGGACCGAAGCGAGCGAGAGGTCTAAGCTAGCTGGAGCGCTTTCTCGGGCGAGACACCGATAGACGCAGATTTGATCGAAAATGGCTTGCGCCTACTTGGTAACGTATCAATGCTCAGCAGCGTCGCATCAGGAACCCGACAGTATGTGATCGCCGCGGCCTCGAGCGAACGGATCGATCTCGAGAAGAAGGTGATCTGATGGGGCATGCCGTTCAATGTTGAGGCCGCAGAACAAGGCCTCTTGCATCACCCGACAGTCACCCATCATCCGCGTTGGTGAGCGAGCGCGACGCATCAATCTAGCCTCGAATATGTAGTATACGATCTCGATCTCATCCTGCTGATGACGGTCAATCCAGGATTCGGCGGACAGTCGTTCATTGAAAGCCAGATGGAAAAAGTCGGCCGAGTTCGCGAAATGATCGGCGATCGACGAATCCGGCTTGAAATTGATGGCGGCGCCAAATCCGGAGATGACGGCAAAGGTCGCGCGGACGCCGACACAATCGTCGCCAGCTCCGCTGTCTTCAAGGGTGGCTGTTTCGAGGCCTATCGTCGCCAATATCGCCGCGATCCGGCCCCTGCACCGTTGAAAGCGTCGTTGCAGCGGCGGATTGAAAGGCGAACTGCTCATTCGGCTGGGATCGAGCCGGCACGGATCTCATTTCCTGAATGCGCCGAACGGAATCTTATAAAGAGAACCGCGGCAGCGAGGAAGGTCACAGTCGAAAGCGCGATCGAAAGATAAAGGGCTGCGGCCGCTCCAAAATGCTCGATGACGATGGCAAAGATGAGCGGCGCGCCCGCTGACAGCAAGAAGCTTGGCGCCAGCAGCCGGCCCACGACCGTCCCATAGGTACGATGATCAAAGAGGACCAGCGGCAAAGTGCCTCGGGTAATTGTCAGAATTCCATTGCCCGCGCCATAACAGAAGGCGAACAAAAGCGCGGCCGACGCATATTCATTGCTAAATAGACCAACCGCGAAGCCAATCGGCAAAAGAAGCGCCGCGCCGAGATTTAGCGCTATTGGGTCGAACTTCCGGCCAAAGAGGACCTCAGCAAGGCGAGAAAGCGACTGCCCAACGCCGCGCAGAGCCGAAATCCAGACGGACGCCGCGGCGGCGAGGCCGAGCCCTGACAGAATGCCAATCATGTGAGCCGACATGCCGGAGTTCAGAATGCTGGCCATGCTCGCGATTAAGGCATAGAGACCGCCGGCGATGAGGCGATCGCTTCGCGAGACCGCCCGCGGTCCGCGGCTTTCGAGCGATAAGTCCTTAGCTGTTTCGCCAAAGCGGCCGCGCGGAATGCTCAGATGCAGCGGTAACGTCGCCAACGCGAAGCCCGCATAGACGACGACCGCGCCACGCCAGCCTAAACTACGTGCTAGCGCATCGCCGATCGGCCAAAAGACGGTGGACGCCAGTCCGCCAAGAAGGGTGATCTGCGAGATCGGCCGCCTCGCGGCTGGCCCGTCCAGCCGGGCCAGCGTGGCGAAGGCCGCATCGTAGAGCGTCAGCCGCATCGCCAGACCGAGTACGATCCAGGCACAATAGTAGCTTGCAAGGTTGCGCGAAGCTGCAAGAGCGAGACAGCCGATGGCCAGGACAACGGAGCCGATCGCCATCACATCCCGTCCGCCGCGGCGATCGATCAAGCGCCCCACCCAGGGGGAGGACAAGCCGGTCACCAGCAGCGAAACAGAAAAGCCGCCATAGACCACATCGCGCGACCATCCGAGATCGGCGACCATCTCCACACCGAACCCGCCGATCAGATAATAAGAGACGCCCCAGCAGATCAGCTGAGAGAGGCCGAGGCGCCACACAATCCGACGGTGAATCAAGACGGCGGCGCCTTCTAAACTTGGTCAAGCAGCTTCTCCGCGCCGCTCTTCGTAAGATTAGCAATCCGATGGCTATGCGGGAAGCGAATGGGCCACATTGGCGCATGCGCCAGAGGCGGAGTTCGCGTGCTTTTGCCCACAAATGTTGGCCGCGCATAACATCGGCGGGGAGGAGATCAGCACCATCGCCGAACACGTCAACAAAGTGGCAATAGAACGGCTGCAGCCCAAGGAATCGGCGTCGTTCCGCCCATTGAGGATCAGTGCTTTCGTTCCGCTTCCCGCGCGCGCTCAAGCGATTCGCTCAAGCGAACGAGCGCCGGTCGGTCGCGTGGCGGCGCGACGCGTAGCCATTCCCGCCGCGCCGGGAAGCGCCGCACTAGAACGCCTTGCTGCGCCAGGGCAGAGAATAAGAATGGCGCATTCCTGTGCGCCGCCAATCGGAAAAGCGGCGAGCCGCCGACCAGCGCGAGCTCATGGCGCAGAAGGACTTGATCCAACGCCGCCGCACGGTCGAGGAGCTCGGTGATTGAACGCCCGAGCCAAGCTTCGTCCGCTAAAGCAGCGCATCCGATCTCGATCGCAGGGCCCGAAACCGCCCAGGGTCCGAGGAAGGCGCGCAATTTATCCGCAATCTTAGAGGTTGCGATCGCGAATCCAAGCCGCACTCCCGCCAGCCCATAAGTTTTGCCGAAGGAGCGCAAAACAACGGCGGCGCTGGACGACGACGAGGCCAAGCTATAGCCTGGCGGCATTACATCCATGAAGGCTTCGTCGACGACCAAGAGCCCGCCCCGCCGCGCCATCTTCGCGGCCAAGGCCACGAGCGCCTGTTTTGCGATCAGCCTTCCGTCGGGATTGTTCGGATTGACCACGACTGCGACGTCGAATTCAGCAAGAGCATTAAGCGTTTCGACAACGTGAGGCGTTGCGCCCGCTTCGCGCCAGACCCTCTCATGTTCGCCGTAAGTGAGGCCCAATATGCCAACCCTGCTCGCGCTGTGAAGCCGAGTGAGGGATTGAATCAGCGCTTGCGTTCCCGGCGCGGCAACGACCGTGGCGTCATCTGCGGCGCCGTATCGCTCAGCTGCGATGCGCTCAAGCCGCCGAAGTCGCCCACGATCCGGCAGCCGCCCCCAAATCTCCGAATCGAGCGCAGGCACGGGATAGGGGATGGGACTGATCCCGGTCGACAGATCCAGCCAAGGCTCCGGCGCGTTAGGGAAAGCAGCGCGAGCCGCCGCTAGATCGCCGCCATGGTAAATGCCGTGGGTCTTTTGATATAGATCGAGGTCCGGAATGGCGTTCAAGGTTCCTCGCCCTTTCTGCCGCTCATTTCGCGGCGGATCGCCAGGCTCAGCGTGGCGATATTAGAACTGCGGCTCCTCGAGCCCATGCATGCGGCAAGCGGTCGTCAAAGTATTGGCCATCAGCATAGCGATGGTCATCGGACCAACGCCGCCCGGCACTGGCGTGATCGCCGCAGCCTTTTGCGCGGCCTCTGCATAGGCGACGTCACCGACCAACCGAGTCTTGGGCTTGCCAGACGCATCGAAGCCTTGGGCGGCGATGCGGTTGACGCCGACATCAATAACGATAGCACCCGGCTTGATCCAGTCGCCTCGCACCAGCTCCGGTCGACCGGCTGCTGCAATCAGAAGATCGGCCCGCCGCGCAATTTCAGGCACGTTCTGGGAACGGGAGTGCGCAATCGTTACGGTGCAATCGGCGACTTGAAGCAAATGCGCGACCGGTTTTCCTACGATATTGGAGCGTCCGATGACCACCGCATCCTTGCCGCGGAGCTTCTCGCCAAGCATTGCGGCGGTCCTTTCGATCAGGATCATGACGCCGGCGGGCGTACAAGGAACGAGGGCGCGCTTCAATTCGCCGATCGAGGCCAAGCCGACATTGACAGGATGAAACCCGTCAACATCCTTCTGCGGTGAAATCGCCTCCAGGACGCGGGCTGCCTGGATGTGTTTTGGCAGGGGCAGTTGCACCAGAATGCCATGAACGCCGGGATCGGCATTAAGGCGATGCACCAGCGCCAGCAATTCCTCTTCGCTGGTCGTAGCGACAAGATCATGCTGTTCAGATCGAAAGCCGCATTCTATCGCCGCCTTTCCCTTGGCGCGAACATAGACTTGACTTGCGGGATCCTCGCCGACGAGAACGACGGAAAGGCCAGGCTTGACACCGCGCGCGACTGTGCCTCCTGACGCCTCGGCGACTGATCTAAGCAGACTTTGTGAGAGAGCCTTGCCGTCGATGACGAGCGCTGAGCCCAGCGGCGCTGAGAGAATGGCGGCGCCATCATGCATGAAGCAATCTCCTTACTGATCTCCTTTTGCCTTGCGGGGCAAAATCCTAGTATTGATCCCCCACCGGGTGCGGTGAGGGATATGTCGACTACAATGAGTTGACCTCTTCTGTCGGCCAATGCTGTTGTTCCATTATTGACGCATCGTAGTCGGAACCGCCATTGCGTGGGGCGCGGGTCGGTGCGACTTAGAAGCATGGATGCCGATGGCCCCTGGTTCAATGCCGCATCATACTGATAATTCGCGGCCAGCGCTCGGCAGGGCCGGCTCAGGTATAAGCAAGACAACCAATCAGTCGCTTTGGCCAGGATTCGCCGAGAAATATTTCTCGAACTTTCCTTTAACCCCATCAAACTCCTTCGCATCGGGAGGAGCGGGACGCTTGACCGTGATATTCGGCCAGTCGGTCGCATATTCAGCGTTCAGACTCAACCATTTCTCAAGGTTGGGCTCGGTGTCGGGCTTAATTGCTTCTGCGGGACATTCAGGTTCGCAGACGCCGCAATCGATACATTCGTCCGGATGAATGACGAGCATATTCTCGCCTTCGTAGAAACAGTCCACCGGACACACTTCGACGCAATCCAAGTATTTGCACTTGATGCAGTTTTCTGTGACGACGTAGGTCAAGTGATCCTCAACGACTCGCGTCTGATGCGACAGGCCGCAATTGGCGCGCTTGCTTCTGAGCGCCCGGCGAAACCTCGCCGAGCTTGGCGATGACCGCATTCAGATCGGGGCGCTCTCCGCCGATATGCGAGTCCATCGCGCTCCTCATCGCCTTGAGGTGATCTGGCGTCGTTCCGCAACAGCCGCCGACAATGCGAGCGCCCGCGTCGAGCGCCATGTGGACATAGTTGGACATCAGTTCAGGTGTTCCCGAATATCTTATCTCGCTGCCGACCAGCTGAGGAATGCCGCAATTGCTCTTGGCGACAAGCACGTCGCCAGCGCCCGCCGCGTCTTTCATGCTCAAAAGCACCGCGACCACCTCAGCGGCTCCGGTTCCACAATTGGCGCCGTAGGCGATCGGTCGCGGCTCGACGCCGCTCATGAGCTTGGCGACCTCGCCGGGGGAAACGCCCATCATCGTGCGTCCCTTCATGTCGAAGCTCAGCGTGCACACGCAGGGCAGACCAGTTCGAGCGGCGCCCTTGAGCGCCGACCTGAACTCGTCGATCGAAAACATCGTTTCGATCCACAGCACATCCGCGCCGCCCGCCTTCAGCCCTGCGGCTTGTTCGGCGAACATTTCGACGCCTTCCTCAAAGGTGAGAGGTCCCAGCGGCTCGAACAACTCGCCCGTCGGACCGATAGATCCAGCGACCACAACTGGCCGGCCCGCCCCATCCGCGGCTCGGCGAGCAATGCGCGCGGCGCTCTCATTTGCGGCATGCACCTGATCTTGCGCCTGGTGAAGCTTCAGCCGCGCTCGCGTTCCCCCGAATGAGTTCGTCAGAATTATATCTGAGCCGGCCGCGACGAAGGCGTGATTGAGGTTGTAGACTTTTTCCTGTTTCTCCGTGTCCAAGTTCCACAGTTCCGGAGCATTGCCCGTTTGCAGCCCGACATCAAACAGGTTGGTTCCGGTCGCTCCGTCGGAGAGCAACCATCGCCGGTCCTTGAGAAGTTGGCTGAGCAAATCCGTCACTGTATGCGTTTCCTTTCCGCCGTCTCAGTCAGGACACTCCCACCCGGGGTCTCTTCCCAACCCGGTCTTAGCGGAGGCCGAACGATCGCCGAAACCCCCACCATAGTTTAAAATCGCGCCAAACTGACCGGGCAATGTATGCGTGCAGCGCGCAGACCCATGTGTCCAAAGCGTAAGATTGCGCAGATGCTTATGTTGAAACCTAGCTCAAGCGGCCGAAGGCGGAAGAACACCGCCGACGAGGAAAGATGAGTTGCAGAGTCTTTTTTATCGAGCGCAAGTTTGATCAGCAGAAGTCGGCTGATGCGCTGTAGTTTTGTCCAGCTACACCTGGAACTTGGAAAAGGCAGAGCCAAGCGCGATGTTCCGAAGGGGCAAAGAACCAAGCGTAGCAGATGCACCACATGCGGGAACTCGCTCAGCAGCTTGTGCAAACTGCGGCCCTTCAAGTGCTACACGGCGCGACACCGATACACTCGGAGGGATCGACGGCAATATGTGGAGATGATGTCGCGATTGATGGACCCAACCTATGCGCCCGCGCTGGCTCGTAAACTTCGCGGCAGCGAATCCCTATCGAGGGCCATAAATTGGACCGCAATTTTCTCACTGACTCAAAGCTCTGAGTTCTAGATCGCCTTTTTCAAATTGACCCTCGCTTCGAGCATCGAGATGTCCTCCTTGCGCTCGCTATAGCGGTTGACGAGGTAATCGGAAATCGATCGAGTTAGAAGGGTGAACTTCATCAATTCCTCCATCACGTCGACGACCCGATCGTAATAGGGGGAGGGCTTCATCCTTCCGGCGTCGTCGAATTGCTCATATGCCTTGGCGACCGAGGATTGATTAGGAATAGTAATCATTCGCATCCAGCGGCCTAAGAGCCGTAGCTGGTTAACAGCATTGAAAGACTGTGAGCCGCCCGAGACCTGCATGACCGCCAAGGTCTTCCCCTGCGTTGGACGAACTGCGCCGCTATTCAAAGGTATCCAATCGATCTGGGCTTTCATGATGCCGGTCATCGAACCATGACGTTCGGGAGAACACCAGACCTGGCTTTCCGACCATTCGGTCAAGGATCGGAGCTCCTGAACCTTGGGGTGGTCGGCCGACGAGTCATCCGGTAAGGGCAAGCCGCTCGGATCGAAAATTCTCACTTCAGCGCCGAAGCGATCGAGAAGCTTCGCGGCCTCGAAGGTTAAAAACCGACTGTAGGATTTGTCCCGGAGCGAACCATAAAGCATCAGGACGCGGGGCTTATGGCTGGGCGCACTTAGCTGCAACGACTCAAATCTGGGGATTTCAAACGCCGCGGACAAAATGTTAGGCAGATCATCTAGTGATTGCAATCGATGGTTCTGTTCATTAGCGACGTGCATTGACCACGCGGTCCTCTTTGGTGAAAGTCCCGATATTGGGATTTTCTAGATTCTCTCGAACCTTTCCGACCGCCGAAACGGCGCGATCGCTTTTGGGGTTCGAAGACGGCCGATAGATCGGGACAAGACGTTAGATGAAACCCATGAACTGCTTGTCCCCCATTCGGGTCAAGAGTCTGGGTCTTATCGAAGGCGTGTCTTTTTCGCGAGGAGCCGCGTCGAACAGACATCCTATCATCGCCGAAGTGTAGGGATGTCCCGCAATCCGGATCGTGATAAATGGGGGCGGTCACAGTTTCGCCTCCGGCTGCAGCGAGATGGCGCGTTCTTCTCTGGGGATTAAGAGCCATCCCATCAGAGCCAAAGCGACGATCGCGCCGAACATTTCCGCGATGATGAAACCCGGTAGATCGACAGGTCTAATCCCGGCGAAAGTGTTGGTGAAGCAGCGCGCGATGGCGACCGCGGGATTGGCGAAAGAGGTCGAGGCCGTGAACCAATAGGCCGCCGTGATATAGAGGCCGACCAGCCACGGCACCGCGTTTTGCGCGAACCGAATTCCTGCCAGGATCGTTACCAAAAGACCAAACGTCGCGACCCATTCAGCGAACAATTGGCCCCCGCCGAAACGGATTTTCTGGGAGAACTCCAGGACAGGAAGAGAGAACATCAGATGAGCGGCGATCGTGCCGACGATTCCGCCGACGATCTGGGCGATGACGTAAAATCCGGTTTCCCTCCAATCGATGTCCTTTCTCAACATAAAGACCGTCGTCACCGCGGGATTAAAATGCGCTCCCGAAATGGGCCCTAAAATCGTGATCAGCACGACCAATATCGCCCCCGTCGGTAACGTATTGCAAAGAAGCTGCAAAGCGACATCCTTGGTTAGATTCTCCGCCATGATGCCGGAGCCGACAACGGTCCCGACCAAAACCGCGGTTCCCAAGGCTTCGGCGGCGAGCCTTTGATTTAAGTCGTAGTTGGCCATGATTCCCCTCAGGCACTTTCCCGCTTCCGCCGCTTTCCCAATGCGGGGGCTAGATCCGCAATCAATGGCAGGCAAAGCTCCGGCGAGCGCTGGCAGCAGTCGTTAACGAGGTAAAGAGTCATATCGCGGAAACAAGCGAGATTGGCGCGGTAGATGATCGACCGGCTTTGCCGCTCGCCTTGGATCAATCCCGCACGAGAGAGGATCGAAAGGTGAGAGGACAAGGTGTTATGCGGAACCTCCAACGATCTTGCTAGATCCCCGGCGGGCAAGCCTTCAGGCTCGTGCTTGACCAAAAGCCGAAACACGTCGAGGCGCGTCGCCTGAGCAAGGGCTACCAGCGACAAGATGGCGCTTTCTTTGTCCATATTTCCAGACTAGTCGACATTCGGTCTTAAGGCAAATTCGGTCTACCGGGTCGGCGCGTTCCGTATAGGCATGCCTGGGTGGAGGCGTCACTATCTGTCTGGTACAGACTGTCACCTATGTCTCGGGGCGCAGCCCAAAGCCTGTCAGATCGCACCAGCGAGAACGTCGCGCAGATCCGCCACATCGGTGATCAGCGTTGTGGCCGCTCTCATAAATGGAATCGCCAGCGCAGCGCCGGTACCCTCGCCGAGGCGTAGGCCTAGATCGAAGAGTGGCTCAGCGCCGAGAACCTTCAGCAGGGCACCGTGGCCCTGCTCTGCCGAACGATGTGAGAAGACGCAATAGTCAAAGAGAGCCGGCTGCATTCGAATAGCCACTAGCGCCGCGGCGGTCGAGATAAAGCCGTCGATGACGACCGGCCGGTGACGAGCGGCCGTTCCCAACATTGCGCCCGCCATCATCGCGATTTCGCACCCGCCAAATTCGCACAACGTCTCGAAAGGAGTAGAGGCGGCGGTACGCGCGGCCGCGCGCCTGAGGACTGAAGTCTTGCGTTCGAGGCCAGCCTCATCGTGTCCGGCGCCACGTCCGACGCAGCTTTCGAGCGGGGCGGGCGCCAAGCGGTGCATAAGCAAGGCTGACGAGGCCGTGTTACCGATACCCATCTCGCCGACGACGATGGCATGTGCGCCTTCATCAATCGCTTTTCCAACGAGTTCTTGCCCCCGCATCAACGCTTGTTGGGCTTCTTGTGGCGTCAGGGCCGGCTCTTTGGCAGCGTTGCGCGTTCCCCTTCGCACCTTAGCATTGATCAGACGCGGGTGGGGCGGAAAGTCGGAAGCGACGCCCGCGTCGACGACTCGCACGTCGATATCGGCAGCGCGAGCAAAGGCGTTCACGCAAGCCTTTTCCGCGAGAAACGTCGTCACCATCGCCGAAGTGACTTCGGCAGGGTAACTGGACACGCCCTCCTCCGTTAGTCCGTGATCGCCGGCAAACACGAACAACGCGACGCGCTCGAGGCGTGGGTCGAGCCGGCCTTGAATTAGTCCGAGCCGAACAGCGAGGTCTTCGATGCGGCCCAAGGAGCCAGGCGGCTTGGCCTTGCCGTCGACGCTGGCGCGCAGCGCGGTCTCGAGACTCCGATCGAGCGGGTTGACCACGATCGTTTGGCCCTCGCTCTTTAATCTGTTGCTCATCATCTCCTCCTGAAGCGGATGTCCGGGTGCCAAATATGTGGCATGTTCCATGGGTCGCCTGCGGAATATGAGGCACCTCCATTACGCGCTCATCCCGGCCGCTGCGAAAGCCCAAGCAGTACCAGCCAACCATGCAGTCCATGCGGGTCCACATGCGCGCGACACGGGGGAAGCCCGACGGCCGCGAAGTCAGCATTTTAGGGAGTTGCGGTTTGTCTGGAGCCGACATGCGACGAAGGCAACGAGGATGGCAGCGTCGTTCCCTTCCGATGCCGCGAGACGCCGTAGTCGTCGCGCGCGCTGATCCGTGCGCGAACGCCGTCCGAGCCGTCGGAACAGGCAGAGCCAATTCCATCCGAGCCAACGCCCCAAGGGATGACGCTCCATTGTAAACAGGGCGCTGCTTCTGACCGCCGGGCCGAACGGCTTAGTCGCGTCACGGGGTCGGCGCCTGGCCGGCGCACGTCAGACCGCGTATCAAGTGGTGGGGACATTGCGGCTGACCCGCTGAGGGGACATGGGGCTCCCACAAAAAGACATGGGCTTGCGGCGACTCTCGGACAGAAGTTCGCTTGCCTGGGAGTTATGATGGGAATCGGCGGCGACGTTTGCGTCACGCAAGACGTGTTGCCGGGAAGCACGGTCACTGACGCGAAAGCGCGCAAGGAGTCACTCGACGACGGCACGGGAATTCTGATCATGAACAACCGATCCGCGGTCCACAGCCTGTGGCGCGTCGCCCACGACGGGCTTGCCCGCCCGGACTGTCTGCTGGCCGAAAGCGACCATCTGGACCAGCCCACGTGGAAGCGCTGATCGCCGAGGCGCCGCAAACGCAAAATCGAACCTGACGTCCGCAGAGCAGAGTCAGGGTCTATAAGCATCGAACTGGAGGTTTCCGAGCAATGCCCTCCGTCACAGTTCACCGACTAGAGCCTCTGGCACCGTCGCGGACTCGTGTGGTCGACGCGACCGGAGCGACCTTCCGCGAAGCCGTGCGTCAGCTCGCCACCGGCGTGTGCGTCGTCACGCTGGGGACCGGCGACGAGCGGATGGGCCTGACGGCGACATCAGTCTCTTCATTCTGGACAGATCCTCCAACACTGCTCCTCTGCGTTCGTCGCGCGTTGTCGAGCTACCCCACCCTGGTGCGCCTCGGTGCATTCGCGGTCAGTGTCCTGGCAGCCGATCAACGCGAGTTCGCCGAACGGTTCGCCCGCGATTCCGACGTTAGAGGAGCCGAGCGCTTCGCAGAGGGGTGTTGGTTGTCCTTGCCAAGCGGGATTTTGTGTCTTGCCGATTCGATCGGCGTGTTCGACTGCGAAGTCGACGAATGCATTGAGCGACATACCCACGCAATCGTTATCGGTCGCGTGCTGCGGCTGCTCGTTGGCAAGGATTCGGGCGCTCTTATCTCTTGGCGTGGCTCGTACGATCAGGTCGGCTGGAGTAGTGACGAGATCTCTCGGGGGGTGGGCCTCGTTCCGTCTGGTGGCAATTAGCCAGCGCACTGCTCTTTCATCCTAACATCGATTTACACTCGAATCTAAGACTCGGCCGATTTGTGTAGAAGGTGGCATTGAGATTGAGACTGACGCCTCCTTCAGTCTTGATTTGAGTGCCAATTGGATAGCGCTTGCTCTGACCCCTGACCGATTCATTCTGGCTGCCCTCGGTCTCCCCGCCGCGGCGTCCATCCGGATTTCGACTCTGCGGGGCGTCGGGCAGTCGCTTCCCGTGGTTGGTCTCTTTAGCAATGACTATGGCTGGCCGCGCTTTTTCGCCTTCTGTTATGGCGCGGGCATCGAATTCTGACGATTACCCGCGGCACGTTGCCACTGGTCCTGTTGGGCTTCTTGTGGCGTCAGGGCTGGCTCTTTCGCAGCGTTGCGCGTTCCCCTTCGCACCTTAGCATTGATCAGACGCGGGGGGCGGAAAGTCGGAAGCGACGCCCGCGTCGACGACTCGCATGTCGATATCGGAAGCGCGAGCAAAGGCGTTCACGCAAGCCTTTTCCGCGAGAAACGTCGTCACCATCGCCGAAGTGACTTCAGCAGGGTAACTGGACACGCCCTCCTCCGTTAGTCCGTGATCGCCGTCAAACACGAACAACACGACGCGCTCGAGGCGTGGGTCGAGCCGGCCTTGAATTAGTCCGAGGCGCACAGCGAGGTCTTCGATGCGGCCCAAGGAGCCAGGCGGCTTGGCCTTGCCGTCGACGCTGGCGCGCAGCGCCGTCTGGAGCTTACGATCGAGCGGATTCACGGGAATCGTCTCGCTCTCGCTTTTCAACCTGTTGCTCATCGCGTCCTTCCGGGGCGCCATTACGCCCCATCCACATTCGCGAAAGCCTGGCCGGCGTTTTAAACCATGCAGTGAATGCGGGCCTCCATGCGTGCCGCGCAGTGGACGGCTTTACGGTCGCGGACTAACAATCGGCCACGTAACGGCCGAGATCGGTTAAAGGAAACGGGGATCTCGAATAGTCTTCTCATTTCGAAAGTGTCGAGCGCCGCAGCTTCCGGGTGCGGCTACTTGCGCGCGAGCGCTGCCGGAGCGCCGATGTGACCGAGACCTACTGGCACCTGTTGGACGAAGACGAGTGGGCGGAGTTGGTTCGATCTGAGCAGTTGCCGGCGTTCAATCGTTATGCGGTCGGCTTAGATGACGCTGTAGGCGCCCCACGACGGAATGGTTCAGCCCATAGGGCCATCGTCCCTAAGGCCACAATTGCTTGCACTACGAGCCCACCCATCCCCGATGATTTGGCGGATCTAATTGCTTGTTTGGGGATTCCGATTGAAGTCATCAACCTCGATTACGGCCGTCAGCGGATGGCGCTCGATCGGCTGAACAGCATCTTGCATGAGAGAACCGTCCGGGAACTCGGCTAGGGCAAGACCCGCCGCGGAAGCTTGGTGGAGAAAATCATCCAACCCAGCCCGACCGTCAAGGCCACGTTGACGAGCGCGACACCTGACACCACGGCGAGAGTGGCGTGCGCGCCCCTTCGCTCCAATAGGAGCGCCCCAATCCATGGCGCGGCGGCCTGGGCCAGCCAGCTTGACGTCGCCAGACGACCTATCAGCGTCGCATAGCCGGACGCACCGAACAGCGAGAGCGGCAAGGTTCCGACCGCGATGGATTCAAGTCCGAGCCCAGCGCCATAGGACACCAGCGCAGCCGGAATAAGCGGAAGCTTCGCCCAAAGCCCCGCAAGGCCTATTGCTACGAAACTCGCCGATCCAAACTGTGTCCAAATTGGATGATGATGACGAGCGATCGCCATTTCGATCACGCGAGCAGCGACCATCGAAGGACCCGCCAACGCGCCAAGTCCGACCGCGGCGGATAGAGCAAAGCCGCTGGCCTGAAGCAGCGTCAAGAGATGAGTCGACATCAACGATGATAGAGCCGCCGAGAGGGTTAGCGTCGCGGCCAATAGAATCAGAAGGGCCAATGACGGCTTCCGAGTTCTTTGCATTTCAGCCGCGGCGCCCTCGTGAAGATGAGCGCGCGAGGGGGAACCGCTGCGGGGCAGAACACTGAGATATAGCGGGAGCGCCACACCAATTTGGATCGTCGCGTAGGTCAAACAGGCGCCCCGCCAACCTATCTCGGACACTAGGAAGGCCGAGAGCGGCCAGCACACAGTGCTCGCGAAGCCGCCATAGAGAGTGACAGTCGTGATCGCGGAGCGTGCATTTAACCCGTAGAGACATCCCAACACAGCGAAGTTGGCGTCATAGAGGCCAGCCGCCATGCCGACACCCATGACGAGCCAAGCGAAGGCATAGACCGAGAGATTTGGCGCAATCGCGAGGCCCACTTGCCCCGTCCCGATCGCGACTGCGCTGAACGCCAATACCAGACGGCCGCCATGACGCTCAATGGCGGCGCCCACGTGCGGCGACGCCAAGGATCCTGCGAGAAGGCCGAGCGAAAGACCGCCTACGACCCATGCGAACGGCCAATTCATGTCGCGACTGATCGGCTGCGCTAGCACAGCTGGAAGGTAGTAAGACGACCCCCATGCAAAAATTTGGGCGAGCCCGAGCGCGTTGACGACGAGCCAGCTCGGTGCAGACACTGGCGACGTTGCAGCAATCGCCTCGGGCAAGTGGACGCTCATGCAGCCTCGCTGCATCCGCAGCCGGCCTTTTCCACCAGTTTGGCGTCAGCGTCCCCAATGCAGCAGGCGTTGATTTCAACCGGCGCTGGCGCACCGCAACAGCCAGCCGACGCGCTCTGCGGCTCCTTCGATCGTGTGGTGCAGACGCCAGTCTCGGGGAGCACCAAGTGGACGTCGTCGGCGGCGATCATGTCGCCCGCAAGCGCGGCGGCGACCGAACGCGCTTGTTCATAGCCTGTAAGCAGCAGGAATGTCGGCGCCCGTCCGTAGCTCTTGATGCCGATCGTGTAGAAGCCCGGCTCCGGGTGACTGAGCTCACGGTGACCGTGCGGCGGCACGGAGCCGCAGGAATGCAGGTTCGGGTCAATCAACGGTCCAAGGGCTTTTGCGCTTTCCAGCCATGGATCGAGTTCGAGCCGAAGCTCCCGCGTCAGCGACAAATCCGGACGTTGACCGGTGGCGGCAATGATCCGATCGATGGGGCCGATACTTGTACGCCCGTCGCCCGTTTCGCCTTCGACTATGATGCCGCCGACAGCCTCGCGAATGGCGACGGTCGAGAAGCCGGTAACGAGCTTGACCCGTCCGGTTTCCGCCAGGCGCCTGACCTCAAAGCCAAGCTCGCCGCGCGCCGGCAACTGGTCGGCGTCGCCGCCGCCGTAGATGCGGGAGAGATCAGCGCTGCGCGTCGCCCAAATCGTTGTCGTACCAGGCCCCTCCTGCGCCAAGCGTGCAAGGTCGAGGAGAGCGTTGCCCGCCGAATGCCCCGAGCCGATCACGAGAGTCGTCTTATCCGCATAGAGGTTACGGTGCTTGCCGAGCACGTCGGGAATTCCATAGGAAATCCGGTCAGCAAGCAGCTCCTCGCCTTCCGCCGGCAAGCCGCCCGCGCCGATTGGATTGGGCGTTCGCCACGTGCCTGAGGCGTCGATCACACCTCGCGCGCGGTCGCGGCGCACGCCTTCCGCAGTATCGACCACAAGCACGAAGGGGAGCGCTTCTCGATTGCGGCTTATGACCTTGTCGACGCCGAGGCGCGAGATCGCTGTCACCCGCACGCCGGTCTCGATCACGCCTCCGAGTTCCGGCAAAGCTGCGAGCGGTTCCACGTAGTCGCGAATAAGCTCATCGCCCGTCGGAAAACTGTCCAGCTCAGGCATCCGCCAGCCGCGGCGGAATAGCATTTTCGTGGCGACAGGGTCGACGCAATATCGCCAGGGCGTGAAGACGTGGACATGTCCCCAATCTCCAATGTTCGAGCCGACCGCGGGTCCGGCTTCATAAACCTTAACCGGCAAACCTCGCGCGATGAGATGCGCGGCCGCCACAAGGCCGACCGGGCCGCCGCCGATGACTGCGATCGGCAGAGGGAGAGCGTTTTGAGAGGTCATCTATCTTCTCCTATGTTACCAGTATGATCGAAATTAAGTGCAAAGAAAGGCGTTACGCCGCCTCTCTGCGCGCGCCCTCGGAGGCGCCATCGACGCAGCATTCGTCAACCAGAAAGTGGACGAGGCCATGCATCGATGGATAATCCGCGCGACAGATCAGTGTCGTCATTTGTCGTTCTTGGGTCACAAGCCCCGTCGCGATCAATCGGTGGAGGTGATGCGACAAGGTGGAGGCTGCGATGTCCAGCTTAGTTTGCAAACGACCGACGGGAAGGCCGCCATCGCCTGCTCGCACCAGGGCTCGATAGATCTTGAGTCTAGTCGGACTACCGAGGGCTTCAAGCTGCTTCGCTCGTTTTTCGATATTCATAGAAGTATGGTAAGAAGGGAGAGGCGGGGTTGTCAATAGTTATTTCCAAATTTATCGAATTTAATAAAGATCACATCGAGCGTTTCGTCCGCCCGTGATAATTGTCCGGGAACAAACCGAACCAAGCCGCGAGGTCCCGACCCGTTCAAACGTCGCTCCTTTGCCGATCGCCGCCACCATGGCGGACGCCGTCATAGCGCTGATTCCCGGGATGGTCATCAGCAAACCGTGCGTCTTTGGTTCTCCTTGGCGGTGTCGGCGAAATCGGTGTCGAAGGCTGCGATCCACGCTCTCCAACAAAATCGTCAGACCTCGTTCAAGTTCTAGGAATGGTGTCTGAGCTCCCCTAGAATGACATTGGGCTCCCACAGAAAGACATGACCTGAGGCGACTCCCGAGGAGAACCGCCCGCTGTCCGGGAGTTATAATACGCTGCCGCGGAGACGTTTCTTCTTATTCACCAGCGACGGGATTGATGTTAAGCTAATGGCCGCGGAGCTTACCGAGAGCAACCTACCCTCCAATAGACCAGACACGATTTCGCTCAGCGAAGCCTGCGCGCGTGCAGCTGCTCACGCCAAGCCGATAGAGGGTCTGGAGAGAATTCCAATCGTGGACGCGCTTGGTCGCGTTTTGGCCGGAGAGGTCAGAGCTCTGATCGCATTGCCACGATTCGATCAATCGGCGATGGATGGCTATGCCCTTGCCGCGTCTTCCCTCACCCTGATTGAAACTAAGCTGGCGGTCGTCTCTCGCATCCCAGCTGGCGATTCCTCGGGTCCGCTGCCCATCGGAGCCGCTGCGCGAATCTTTACCGGCGCGCCAATCCCTAAAGGCGCTGACACGGTCGTCATGCAGGAGCATGTGCTCCGAACCGAGTCGCAAATAATCGTGGACGGACCTATTCGAAAGGGGAGCAACGTCCGGCGTCGCAGCGAGGATATTGCAGAAGGCGAGACCCTGCTCGCGCGCGGGCAGCGTCTCGATATTCAACATCTGGCGCTTCTCTCCGCGCAAGGCTATTCCCACGTTGAGGTCCTGCGTCGGCAGCGAGTCGCCTTTGTTTCGACAGGCGATGAGATTCGACGGCCGCCCGAATCTCTCGGCGAGACCTCTGTTTATGACTCCAACCTGCCGATGCTGATGGCGATTGCGCGACGAACGGGCCTTGAGCCGCACGACGGCGGCTGTGTTCCGGACAATGTGGAGGCGATCGCTCGCCGACTCGCCGCTCTCGCCGCGACTTTCGATCTTGTTGTCACGATCGGTGGCGCTTCGGTTGGCGAGTCGGACCATTCGGCTTCGGCAGCCGCTGCCAACGGATCGTCGTTTGAAAGGCTGAAAATCGCGGTGAAACCGGGCAAGCCGGCGCTCGTTGGCCGAATTGGCCAAGCCGTCTATCTGGGCCTGCCTGGCAATCCGGTCTCGTGCCTCGTGTCTTGGTTGTACCTTGGAAACGCAATCGTCGGCGCTCTCGATGGCGTAAAGCCAAAACGCCCGACCGGCTATCCGATGGAAGTGATCTCCGATTTTAGTCACAAGCCCGGCCGCACTGAATTTGCGCCGGCGCGGGTCGTTTCGACGGAATACGGCCCCCGGATCGAGATTCTGGGACGGGGAGATTCGGCACGGCTCAAACCGCTGATCGACGCCCACGGCCTCGCGGAGATTTCCTCGGAAAGTGGCGATCTCAGCATCGCTGACCGTGTTCTGTTTCACCCTTTCCGCGACGGGTTCACGTTCTGATGTGGTCGTCGTCAAAAAACCGCTTGCTCGACCCCATTACCTTCATCTCCAACCACTCGTCGATCCATTCGGCCGGGCAATCACCTATGTCGGAGTTTTCGGCAACAGACCGCCGCGATTTTCTTTGCGTCAATTGCACATCCGACAATATGGATTTTCTCCCGAAGCGCGAGGTGACGCTTGAGGAGTTGGATCGCCGCTGCTCGGCCTTGATCGGACTTGGCGCGCACAAATGGCGCATCACCGGCGGCGACCGCGTTTGACCAGCTTCTTTCTGGCGGCAATCGAGTCCAAAAAATCCAAACGAACTCACAGTCACCGACAGCTCAGGCGACAGCGAAGAAGGAATCAGCGTCGGCGTCGGCAACCCGATCAGTGAGGCGCTCGCCGAGCCATTAAGCGCCCGACGCCGACGCTGATTTTTGGTCCGGCAGCGCTCTGCCCTTTGCAAATGATCTACAGAAATCTACAGCGAGCAAAAAATATTATATGCACATATCAATTCAGATAATAATGTCGGTAGCATTTGTTATATAATTGATATTTAATGGATTATGGTGGATGCTTTGTCGCGCCGAACAAAGTTACATTTATGTCGCTTGACAGAGAATATATTTCTAGTAGGTTCGACACTGGCGTTCTGACCGTCAGAGTTCCAAAATGCAGTTTGCGAGTACTCGGTTGCAGATAGTCTCGCATCAGATCCCGGTGGAACAGCTTCTGCGTCTTCAGGGGTACCGCGACCTGTCAAACATTCGACCAGATGTTCGGAGGATCGCAGAATGGGCGGCTCAGCGAGCGACCGCCCTCGCGAGACCGGAGGTGTTGTATCGCCGGGTGCCGATCCACGCCGTCGACGAGAGTCAAGTCGTTCTTGGTGAAAACGCAACTTTTCACAGCAGAAGATTCCTGCCGACTTTGGGGGCAAGCGCGCATGCAATCGTATTTATTCTAACTCTAGGATCGAAAATAGACGACGAATGCCGCTCCCTCGCTGATCGGGATGACGTTGTGGAGGCCCTCTTTATCGAATATGCAGGGTGGATTGCGATTGAACGCGCGACGCGTGACTTCGTCCAGCATTTGCTTGGCCTACAGGACCCAAACGTTGGGCTGACGCGGCGGCTCGGGCCTGGATACCATGACTGGCCTCTCGAAGAGCAAATGGATCTTTTTGCGCTGTTCCGCGATGCGGAAAATCCAGTCGAACTCATGGAGAGCTGCGCGATGCTCCCCAAAAAATCGCGCTCTGGCCTATATGGCGAGCAAGCCGTTTTGCCGCGTAAAGTAAATTTGGGGGAGACGCAACCTCTTCACGTCGGTCAATTTGATTTGATGACATGATGTCGTCCGGGCGCCGCGCCGGCGAAGGGAAGGACAATGAACTGAATGTCTAACGGCCTTATAGTCATCGGCGAAAACATCAACACGACCCGCCGGATCAGGGCAAATAACCCCAGCATCGTCAAAGAGGGCGATAGGTTCACCTACGCCTATATCGACGATGGGGTTCATCGCCGCCTGGACATCACCGAAATCTTTCCAAAGGACTTATCCAAACTCCAAATCACGCGCATCGGGCACATCGGCCAAGCCATACGCAAGCGAGACGTGGATTTCATCCGATGGGCGGTCCTATCGCAACAGCGCACAGGCGCGCAAATAATCGACCTCTGCGTCGACGAGCTTTCTGTGGAACCCGACGAACGCGTGGAGCACATTCAATGGCTGGTCAGAACTGCGCAGAGTATCTCCTCCGCATCTTTCGCCATTGACTCGTCAGACCCGAAAACCATTGTCGCCGGCCTTGAGGTCTACGATCGGTCCAAGTCCCGCCCCGCCATCAATTCGGTTAGCCTAGAGCCGGGTCGCGACGTATTGATTCAAGTCGGCAAGGATGAGGGCTGCCTCATTTTCTCCAATGGCAGCGGTGCCGACGGCATGCCCCAAGATGCGGACGAGCGCGTGCACAATCTCACCGCATGTATGGACTTGATGGATAGAGCGGCTGTGCCCATGAAGGATCGATTTCTCGATCCTCTCGTTTTTCCAATCGGGGCCGGACCTCAGTTCGGTCGTCACTACCTGGAAGCGGTCCGCGAACTACGTGCACGCTTCCCGGACGTTCATATTTTCGGCGGGCTTTCCAATGTCTCGTTTGGACTTCCGCAGCGCAAACTGTTGAACCACGCGTTTATTATACTGGCGATTGTAAACGGATGCGACGCGATAATGATTGATCCTCTCATGAATGATCCCAAGGAGTACATCAAATTCGGTCTCGCCGCGGACGTGATGACGGCAAAAGACGAGTACGCGACTAACTTCCTCAAGTTTGTTCGTCAAGCAGCCTGACCGCGTCGACGAGAACGAACGCTATGGCGGCGCGTCCGACAATTACATTCGCAAGCGCGGCTAAGAAGTTGCAGGAGCGGCAGTGCACTGCCGCTCGAGGAGAAACCTTCATTGAAGTCGCGCGCCGGGCGGGAATCGAGATTTCTGCGACGTGCGGCGGTCGGGGACGCTGTCGAAGCTGTCGTATAAAAGTCCTAAAGGGCGAGGTGCCTCCGCCAACCATCATGGACAGGGTGCAGCTTGGACTTGATGCGGTGCAAGAGCACTTTCGTCTCAGCTGCCAAACCCGAGTTGTCGACGATGCATTGATATTGGTGGCGCCACCCAACGAAGAGATTGGACATCAGATTCTCTCTGCGAACAGGGGTCAGCTTGAAACAGGCGCGCTCGCCATCGATTCCGGAATCGAGAAATTCTGCGTCGTGGCGACGCCGCCGACCGACGAACACCATCAGACCAGCGATCTCGAAGAAGTTCTTCGATCCCTCCCGCAGCTGAGTAGAGAAAATATCCCGGGGGACGTCCTGCGCAAAATTCCGGCGGCTCTCCGAGAGAAGGAGGGTCAGGTAACCGTGACCACGTTCAACGGCGCGATCATTGACGTGGAAGCGGGAGATTCGACCCCGCAACGCTACGGGATGGCTTTTGATATTGGCACAACGAGCATCGTTGGTTCTCTCCTGGACCTGGCAACGGGCGAGGAATTGGCCAACGTCGGCGGCATGAATCCTCAAGCGCCTTACGGAGGCGATCTCATGTCGCGGATCGCATATGTCCAGGATGACCCAAAAAAGCTTCAAACGCTGCGCGCCCGGGTTCTTGGCGCGGTGAACGAGTTTATCTATGAGGCTGCGGCCCGGGCGGGTGTGGCCGTGCGGCATATTCATAAGCTGGTGATTGTGGGCAACACCTGCATGCATCACATTCTTCTGGGCATCGATCCTAGTTGGGTCGGCCTCGCTCCGTATGCACCGGCGATGCGGACGCCCTTTGTCGCTTTTGGACGGGAGGTGCTGCTGAAAGCCGTGCCGAACGCCAAGGTTTGCTTTCTACCTATCATAGCCGGTTTCGTCGGCGCTGATACTGTCGCCTGCGTCTTGGCGACGCGGATCTACGAAAGCGAGCAAATGCGCGCGCTTGTGGACATAGGCACCAATGGTGAGGTGGTGATGGGCCGTCGCGGCCAGTTGATGGCGTGCTCAGCCCCCGCTGGTCCGGCGCTCGAAGGAGCGCAGATCCGTCACGGAATGCGCGGGGCCATCGGCGCTGTTGAGCGCGTATCCATTTCTGACGACGTCAGTTGCGGAGTTATTGGCGACGTGCCCCCGATCGGTATTTGCGGCTCGGGACTCATTGATGCTGTGGCTGTCATGTTGGACGCCAATCTGCTTGACGCGTCCGGACTCATCCGAATTGAGGATCGCGACGATTTGCCAATTCGTCTGCGTCAGCGTCTTCGGCACGCCGAGGGACGGGATCAGTTCGTGCTCGTGCGCGCCGAAGAGACCGGCAAGAACGAAGATATTGTCTTGACACAGAGTGATATAAGGCAACTCCAATTGGCCAAGGGCGCAATCTGCTCCGGCATCGCGATGTTGCAGCGCGTGATGGATATTCCGGATACGGATCTTGCGGAGCTTATGCTCTGCGGCGGTTTTGGAAATTACATAAGCACGCGCAGCGCGGTCAGAATTCGCCTGTTGCCGCCGGTGCCCCTCGACCGCATCAAATACTGGGGCAATGCAGCTGCTCTAGGGGCGCAGATGGCGCTACTTTCGGAGGCCGAACGAGCGCGCGCCACCCGGCTGGCGGGCGAGATCGAACACGTTTCCCTCGCCAGCCATCCGCTATTTCAAGAAGTTTTCGTCGAGGCTCTTAAGTTTCCGGCGGAGCGCCACCGCAAACCATCGTCGACAGCTGAATTAATGGCGAAGTCCAACTAGTGCACGCTCCTAATAACTCAGAGAACCCTCTACGGTCCGCGTCATGCGGTCGTGCAACACGCATGAGGACGGAGAGGTCGGTCGCGAAAATGGGCGTGCATGCCAGGATTGGAAGCTTGAGGGAGCGAAGAATCCCGCGATATTACTTGATTCGCAGCGAAGCGAGGATTGTTTCTGATCTCTTCGAACTAATGTTTACGGAGCCTGTGAGTTGATCGTCTCAGAGCTAGTCCACAATAACGAAGCGGCTGGCCGCTCACTTGGTGAGCACGCCTACCAACTCCTCGTGAAAATGATTACGCGATTGGAGTTGGAACCCGGTACGGCCTTGGCGGAGCGCAACCTTATTGACCAACTCAAGATCGGCCGCACTCCTATTCGCGAAGCGCTGCAGCGTCTTTCCGTCGAGGGTCTGGTGTGTCATTTGCCGCATCGGGGCATGTATGTCTGCGAGATCAGCGAAGCGAAGGTCCGCCATATTTTCGAATTTCGCAGCATGATTGACGCTCCGATGGCAAGGCTCGCTGCGGTGCGTGCGGGAGAAATGCAAATTCATGAGCTAGAACTGATAGATAACGAGTTGGTAGCGTCGATAAAACAAGGAGACTTCGAGACTTTTGTCAGCAACGATCGTCGATTCCACGAAAGTCTGGCGGCCGCAAGCCAGAACATTCACATTAGAGAGGTGGTCCCTCGAATCTTCAATCAGCAAGTTCGACTAATGTTTTTCGTGCTTTTGAAAACGGGCGACTGGGACCAACTTGCGCGTAATCATGAGGAGATGGCGCATTCCGTGATAGATGCGGTCGCACGCCATCAGGGAGAGGAAGCGGAATTGGCTGTCCGTTTGTGCCTAATCCGTCAACAGAGAGAAATCTTCAGATTGCTTTGAGCGATTCGCTGCCTTCAACCTCAGTGATGACGATCCGAAGTATGGCATTCGGCGCGATTGCGCTGGATGAAAAATGGGTGTCACGTCAGAGGCGGCTCAGCCACGACGCAGGAGCGTATGGTCTGGCTGATCGAGATTCTCCCGGGATTAGCGACCCCGCATTTCCAGGTCAGTGCGCTCGTTGCCGTCCGTGACGTTCCAACCCCACCCGAAGCTCAAGTCCGCTGTCCATTACGCCCTGTTCAAACGATGCTTGACTAAGTCGTCGACTACACTCGGATCCGCAAGGGTCGAGACATCGCCGAGTTGATCGTAGTCGTTAGAGGCGATCTTGCGGAGTATGCGGCGCATGATCTTACCTGAGCGAGTCTTTGGCAGGCCCGGCGCCCACTGAATAATGTCGGGCGAGGCAAGGGCGCCAATTTCCTTTCGGACCCAAAGCGCCAGTTCCTTGCGTAGTTCCTCGGAAGGCTCGGCATTAGCCTTCAGCGTGACGTACGCATAGATGGCTTGTCCCTTTATGTGGTGGGGGTAAGGGACGACCGCCGCTTCTGCGACTTTCTCGTGAGCAACGAGGGCACTCTCGACTTCGGCGGTGCCAATGCGGTGGCCAGAGACATTTATCACATCGTCCACGCGGCCGGTGATCCAATAATAATCGTCTTCGTCGCGGCGTGCCCCGTCGCCTGTAAAGTATTTGCCAGGGAAGGTTGAGAAATAGGTGTCAATGAATCGCTTATGGTCCCTGAACAGGGTTCGCATCTGGCCCGGCCAACTGTCCGCAACGCAAAGGTTGCCCTCGCCAGGGCCCTCCAGCGTCTCTCCTCCATTGTCCACGATGATCGGCTTGATTCCGAAGAACGGTCTTGTGGCCGAACCTGGCTTCAACGGCGTCGCGCCCGGCAGCGGCGTAATGAGAATCCCGCCAGTCTCAGTCTGCCACCATGTGTCAACGACCGGCACGCGACTGTCGCCGACCACTCGGTAATACCAAAGCCATGCTTCAGGATTGATTGGCTCGCCGACGCTACCCAGGAGCTTTAGCGAAGCGCGTGACGTCTTCTTGACGAAATCCTCGCCATCACGCATCAGCGAACGGATCGCTGTCGGCGCCGTATAGAAAATATTGACCTTGTATTCATCAACGATCCGCCAGAATCGCGAAGGATCGGGATAGTTAGGGATACCCTCGAACATCACGGTGGTGGCGCCGTTGGCGAGAGGCCCATAGACGATGTAGCTATGGCCGGTAACCCAACCAATGTCCGCAGTGCACCAATAGACGTCGCCGTCGTGATAGTCGAAAACGTATTGGTGAGTCATCGAAACATATACGAGATAGCCGCCCGTCGTATGGACAACCGCCTTCGGTCGTCCTGTCGAGCCAGAGGTATAGAGAATGAATAGCGGATCCTCTGCATTCATTTCGGTGGGGACACACGCCGGCGAGACGTTGGCGATCGCCTCATGGTGCCAAATGTCGCGGCCCTCGACCCAGGCAATGGGGCGGCCGGCGTGACGCACGACGATCACCGTGCCGACGTCGGGGCACTGCTTGAGAGCCTCGTCTAAGTTGGCCTTGAGCGGTACAAAGCGCCCGCCACGCAAGCCTTCGTCGGCGGTCACGACCCACCTCGACTGACAATCTTGGATGCGAACCGCCAAGCTTTCGGGAGAGAACCCACCGAAAACTACCGAATGGATAGCGCCGATGCGAGCACAGGCGAGCATGGCATAGGTGGTCTCCGGTATCATAGGCATATAGATGGTGACCCGGTCGCCTTTTCCGACTCCTCGCTGTTTTAGGACGTTGGCAAAACGACAGACATTCTCGTGAAGCTCTGTGAAGGTAATCCTCCTTTTCTTCTCTGGGCTATCACCCTCCCACAGAATTGCTGCCTGACCGCCGCGTGAACTCAAATGCCGGTCAATGCAGTTATAAGAGGCATTCAGCGCTCCGTCTTCGTACCATCGAATCTGAACGTCGCCGAGGAAACTCGTATCTTTTACTTTCGTATAAGGCTTGAACCAGTGCAACCTTTTGCCCTGTTCACCCCAGAAGCTTTCGGGATGTCGAACAGAACTGTCGTACATCTCAAAATATTTCTTCTCGTCCACCCAAGCTTTGCGCGCGACCTCGGCGAGGATAGGATACAGGCGCTCATGCGACATCAAGCTTCCTCCTTGCGCTGGTCGGCGTCCGCAGACTTCGGCAGGCATTATCCGCGACCTGCCTGGGCGTGACAAGCTACGTCAGTTCAGCTTCAAGACTCTCGCCTCCCAAGTCGCCGTCTGCGGATAATCCACGACGACTTCGATAAGCTGCTTCCCAAGGGCAGAGAGAAGAGAGCCCGGCAACCAGAGGAAGACCTGCTTGCCAGCGCCGTCTTCAAACTGAAGGCCAACGGCTTCGTCATCGGGATAGAGCACTAACCCGATTTCCTTTACCGGTATAACCGTGTCAGGCTTCCTCGGCCGAGCTAGGTTCTCCGACGTAATTTTTTTCACGAAGGGCAGTGAATCGGCCATGAAAAGCTCCCGCGGTGAGTTCCGTCAGAGCATACCTTCGAGAACCTCGCTTAGATTTGCAACACGGGTCATAAGCTTTTGCGTTGTCAGGAGTAGGATCGCCAGCCCAACCCGCTACCCTCACCACAAAACGCCTGCTCAAGTTGCGCTTGCCTGGGCTATACAGCGAGGCACTGCGTTTCTAGTCACCCACAGACGGCTTCCGTATCCAGGAGAACTTTGACATTTCGAGTCTGCCTGAAGACGACGCCATGCGGGAGATTCGCCACGGCATAACGACGAATGTCCGGCGCAACCCTGTGGTGGAGACGGGTGTGCCTGGTTTTATTCCCCGGACCCGTTGAACCGAGCGCGACGAACAGCGGCTCGAACGCGGTCAAAAAGCGTGCGCGGCAGGGAGATCATGCCGCGCACGCCAATTCGTCACGGGTTCGGCGACCCCTCGAAGCCGTCGGTCGCACGGCTTGCCGCCCGGACGAAGCGGACCTTTCCAGTCTCGACCGTATCGCGCAATCGGCAAAACTACTCACGCGACGACCTCGCCGGGCTCCCCTGCGGGTCGCTTGACAGAGCGTGGGAAGCGCAAAGAGCATGATATTCTCTTTGCGGACTCAACCGCGCGCGCGTATGCGAGACGAGCCGGGACCGAGCGTTTGGGGACAAAGGAGCGGCGGAATTGGCCCATGCCCTCAACGAACCGCCCCAGTTTGACGCCTCGTTCCAAGCAGCCTTCGCCGAGTTGCTCGCCTGGCGGCGGGATGTCCGCCATTTCCGCCCGCAAGCGCCGGATGAGGCGACACTCGCTGAGCTCTTGGACCTGGCGGCGCTCGCGCCTTCGGTGGGCAATTGTCAGCCGACCCGCTTCGTGCGCGTTGACGACAAGGCGCGCCGCGCTTCCATCCGGACGAATTTCGAGGCGGCCAACCGTGATGCGCTCGGCGCCTACGCTGGTGAGCGGGCGGCGCTTTACGCCAGGCTCAAGCTTGCTGGCCTCAACGATGCGCCTACACAGCTTGCGGTGTTTTGCGACGAGGTGAGCGAGCAGGGCCATGGCCTTGGCGCGCGGACCATGCCGGAGACGCGCCGCTATTCGGCGGTCTGCGCCTTGCACACATTCTGGCTCGCCGCGCGCGTCCGTGGCCTTGGCGTCGGCTGGGTGTCCATCCTCGATCCGGGCGCGATCGCCGAGGCGCTCGACGTTCCACGCGCCTGGACGTTCATCGCCTACCTCTGCGTTGGCTTTCCACGTGAGGAACATCTGATCCCAGAACTCGAGCGCGCCGGCTGGCAGCGCCGCGAGGCGCACCCGGTTCTACGCCGGTAACGCGCCTCGCCTACGCTCTGCCACCAACGCCCCCTCGCCTTAGACGGGCAGGACGGTTTCCCGGTGCGCCCGCGAGAGAACGTTCAAGAATTCTCGATGCGCAGAAGCCATATACATTTCGATTTTTTATCGCACCCGAATCTCGTCGGCGCGAAGGGGGCAGTCGAATAATTTCATCGCAGGTGTGTTTCTTGGGCAGCTCATCCCAACCTGAAGGGTATTTGCCAGGCACGCCTTCCTTCAATTCTATTCCCCAAAGAACAGCGGATTCGTCTGCGCGCTATCGAGCGGAATCATGATTCTCGGCCTAATGTTGGCGGCGCCGGCGGCTTACGCGGGCATGGGCGGAGGCGCTGGGGCTGCGGCCGGAGCAGGCCCCGGAGCTGCGGTCGGAGCGGGAGCTGGCGGGGGCGGCGCTGGAGCTGGGGCCGGAGCAGGCGGCGGCGGGGCGGGAGCGCTGGGGCGGCGGAATAGCTCATCGTCCGAACGGTCAAACGTAACTTACGATCTGCCTTCGGGGTATGGTTTTGAACACCAGACGAAGGTGCCTGGCCAAGCACAGCGGGGTGCGGCCTGGAGCCCGAGTTGACTGAATCGGCGTTTGCGCTAGTCGCATGCCGAGATCGAAGGACCGCTCAGCGCCCACAGCGTCACGCAGACATCCGTTACTTTCGGTTGAACGTCTGAGAGGACGCGTCAGTCAACGAGGGCTGGCCGTGTTCGAATGGCAACGGGCGCGCAGCTATCGAGATAAAACCGTCGACGGCAACTCGCCGTTGACGTGTGGCTGTTGATTTCCACTGAGAGTTGACCCGGGCGGCACGGGTTTTTCCAACGAGGGGAAGTCGGTAGAATACGAACGCATAGTATAATACCACTTAGCGTACAATACATTGCAAGTAATGAACAGTACATATCTCCGCACGCAATACTACAAAACAACCCGTACCATAGCTCTGTCGCGCCTCACCTTTTCTCGTATTGTCAGGCTTCTGTCTGTCTCGTTTCACACAATAGGCCCCATACCCTACGCGCATAGCTCTATTTCGTCCCGCTTTGCATAGCTCTGCTTCGCACTATCCTGCCTCATCCTGCCTTCCCTCCCAGCCCATAACATCAGGCTGCTGTCAACGCTATTCTCCTGCATGTGGGCGTGGCAGGGATATGAAATTAGGTGGTTGGGGCCGGGGCGTGGTTGGCGTTTCACGCAAGTATTGGTCAGTATAGCTATGACGACCTATTGTGAGTGAAGGTGGCTTCGCCGCACACAGCTTCGCGTAGACCATACTGGATTGGCGTTGGTCCCAACAAAAAACAAGGCCGCCTGCGGGCGCAGCCTTGAGGTGGGCCACTCTCTGAGCGGCCGGGGAGTGTCCGAATTACTGCGCCAACATCGCGGCGTCAGCGTCGTTAAGGCCGCAGACGGTTGTGTATTCAGGCATGTATTCGTTGTCCAAGAAGTGGGCTAGGTGGCAGCCCCAAGCGTTGGGGGCTTGGGCTTGGACCGGGGCCGGAACCTCGGCGCGCGCCGCGGCGAGCCGCCGCGCATGCCGAAGCGGAACAAGCTTGTAATAGTGACAGTCAGCGCCTTGGACGATTTGCGCGAAGGCTGGCGTTGTCAGCGCAAGCAAACCAGCGGCCAAAGCGCCGGTCGAAGCAACTTGCATCCTTGTCATTTCCATGTCCCGTCGTTCTTCGAAGTGATCGCTCACTTCGGGACGGATGAAGGGACGCAATTCTGGCGGTATTCGGCCAAAAATGTATGCTTAAAATAAGAATGTATTGAACTGTATTTTAAACAACGTGGGCGCTGATCCACTTTCGCGAGGACAGGGTAACGGGGTTGGATCGAAGCGGAACAAAAGGAGGGAGGAGGAGGGCGCAGACCCTTCCATTCTCTCATAAGATATCTAACAATAATATTCTAATATAAGCTGTCTCCCCAAAGGTATCATCAGCGTATTGTCTGACACGCGAAAGTACTTATGGAAACCTTTGTAATTTAAGACTTGCACTACTTCCCGCTAAAACTTTATAATGATCCTGAAAGCGGGCGGTCCGCTTAAGCACCAAAGATACTCGGATCATGCCCGGATCATAGTCCGGGTACAGCGGGTAGGCGCAAGTAAGGCCTATCAATCATGACATTGATTGAACAGATAGAGGCGCAACCTAGGGAGCGTAAGAGCGACAGGTTTCCGCCCGTCACAATGTGCCAATGGGCAGGATTGCGGAAATTGCTATTGAAGGATTGTTAGCGGAGATTAAAAGCAGAGGTAAGCGTGACTACCCTCACAATCCCATGTGTAGGTTTTCTATTAGGTTACGGAGGAATGGCTGATATGAAATATACGATTAAATACGTTCGCGGCTACTGGGTATTGCATGACGGCAAAGGCCGCCTCGTAGCTTTGGCCTCACAATGCGCACGGCTCATTAATAAGCTACAGCAATGGAAGCTGAAAAATAGTGTAACGCCCACCGGAAGCGGGCTATCTGTTTTTAGTATAGGGTGTGACGGGAGGTAATTGAAGACAATACGCTTGACAGATAGGGGAGATTATGTGCCGTGAACTAGAGCTATGCGCGTAGGGTATTGGTTGTTTTGTAGTATTGCGTGCGGAGAATATGTACTTTGTATTACTTGCAATGTATTGTACGCGAAGCGGCATAATACAATGCGTTCGTATTCTACCGACTTCGACCGGTTTTTCCAACGAGAAATGACCCAGTTCGAGGCTCGCCCCCTTGGCCTACGCGGGGGCATCGGAGTGATCGACATGGAGTTATTGAGTGGTGTGGCTGCCGGGCGGTGCATGAGCAATTCAAAGGACGCTGCGTAATTCGCGGCAATAAACCGTCTCGACGTGCCGCGCACTCCCATTCTCTCTGTTGGGCGTTAGTCCGTGCGTGGCCCATGAGGCCTTCGCAGCTCTATCACATAGCAGGATTCGGCGCGGCAGACTGGCCGTGAGCCGAGGGCCGCGTCCGCCACCTCGCGCTGTTCCATGAGATGACTCGCCACTTCGCGCCCTAAGCCGTCTTGCGCCTTACGTCTCCCTCGGAAAGCGCGCACTCGGAGCTCGGGTCAAACCCGAATTTGGCTTACACTTAACTGGGACGGTGCACACCCCGGGGCGCCGCAACCGGACCCAAGCGCGTCGTCGCGGGGCATATCGACCTAAGAAACGATGGCGAGCCGTTCGGATAATCTCGCCCGATTAAGTGTGTCGCCGTGTCCGCAAGCATTGCAGATCACGATAGCGGCGACGAGATTGCCATTCCCGAGGTCGCCGCCCGGGGCCTTTGCGGGAGAGGCGTAGCCCTCATAAATCCGAACGGTGATGTCGGATGAGCCACAGACGCTGCAGCGGGGCTCGACGCCGTGGATCCTGCTGAAGGTCTCGACTTCAGACTGTTCGAGATTTCTGCTCATGTGGGAAGTTCACCTCGTGATTACGACGATTTAGAGCAATTCGCGTATGTCTCTGTGACGCTGCGAAACATAGGCCTTGATTGCGAGCTCCGCCTCCTCCTGGTCGCGACGGCCGATCGCCCGGCTTACGCTATCCGCCATGGCTTGATGGGCGCGCGCGATCTCTATCCAGCTGCCGCGTCGCTCCGATATAAAAAACCAAAGGCGAAGATGAAGGTTGAAGATGCGCGGGATGACTTCGGCCAAATAGACATTCTGCGCGGCGCTCGCGAGAACAGCATAGAAGCCGCGATCTGCCTGGACGAATGCGTTCAGGTCTTTCTCCTCGGTCGCCGAGGCGATCAAGGAAAATTGTCCTCGAAGGTCACGCATTTGTTTTTCGCTGGCTCTCGCCGCAGCGAGGCGAGCGGCGTATCCGTCGACAAGGATGCGGAATTCGTAAATCTGTTGGACGCCGAGCGCACTGATCTCGCTGACGAACATGCCCCGATTCAGTCGATGCTGGACCAGGCCTTCGATAGCCAATCGCTGCATTGCCTCGCGTATCGGCGTGCGTCCGATTTGGAGTTGCTCCATCAGGTTCTTTTCAACGAGAAGCGCGCCTGGGGGCAATTCCAAGCGCGTGATTTTCTCGACAAGCAGCTCATAGGCGCGTTCGGTCAAGGAGCGCGGCGCGGCCTCAAACCGGCTTTCCGCCGCAACCAGAGGAAGGGGGGCCGACATGCGATCCTAGTGCTCCGCTTCCCGACTTAGCGTCCGCTGAAGCTCCGCGTCTAGCTTTTTCTTGTCCATTCCGCGTCCGATGAAGACAAGATTGTAGTTCGCTCGTGGCTCGCTTCGACTGATTTCGAGATTACCCAGCGTATATTGCACCAAATATGCGCCCTTCTGCCCCTCGGAAAAGCCGTCCGCCAGGACAAATCCTTTGGCGCGCCAAACCGCCTCTGGAAGGGCGCCAAAGAACGAACGCAATGCCGAGGCGTCACGCAGACCCTCGGCCGACAGAACAAAAGAGTCGGCCGGTGCATGGCGATGATCCTCATGGTGGTGGCCGTGGTCGTGATCATGCCCGTGATCGTCTTCGTCGGGAGGCTCGGAGGACCGCTTCTGAACCAACGCGCTCGCGGGGCCATTCAAGACCTCCTCGACGCTAACATCGCATCGCTCTGAGAAGAGGATCTCCGCGCGGGGGTTCAGTTTGACGACTTCCGCGCGGACGTTTTCCAGAGCTTCTGCGGTCGCCAGATCAGTCTTGTTGAGAATGATCAGATCGGCATTTTCGATCTGCGCACTATAAAACTCGCCAAGCATTTCGTTGAGGCGCTCGTAGCGGGAAGCGTCGACGACTGTGACGACCGGACCGACCTCGTATCGGACGCTCAACGAGCGATCGGCGAAGGTCTCCAGCAACTCCTCCGGCTGGGCGACACCCGTTGCCTCGACGATAATGCGCTGGGCGCCGTTTTTTGTGTGAAGTTCTTCGACGGCCTGAAGCATCGGTCCCTTCAACGTGCAACAGAGGCAGCCTGAGTTGAGCTCGACCAGATTGACGTTGCGGCCCGAGAGGATCGCGCCGTCGACGCCGACGTCGCCAAATTCGTTGACAATGATCGCCGTCTTTCGGTCGTCGGGAGGTCGGTCGAGCAATCGACGCGCCAGCGTCGTCTTCCCCGAACCCAGGAAGCCGAATAGAAGATTCAAACGTAGGTCATGCGACGTCAAGACAATCAATCAAGGTCGTTTCCGGAGCCTTGACCTCCTCGGGGGTCGCGCCGGGCGACCCAAACGTCATTCCGTCGACGAAGATCTCCTGGAACTCGGGACGGGTCGCCAAGGCGACGTGCTCGATGCGGCCAGCAAGCTCGAAAGCGCGCAGCCGCTCCCTCTCGGAGAGCAATGCCATCTGCGCTCCAAGCGCAGCCGCGTTGCCCACGTAAGTGATGCGTTGCGCCGCAATTTCCGGCAGAAGACGAATTTTTACCGCGCTATCGATACTGATATAATTTCCAAACCCGCCGCACAGCATTAGCTTTTCGATCGCATCGAGCGGGATCCCCATCACGCGCTGAAGCATCACGATACCTGAGTAGATCGCGCTTTTGGCCAACTGTAGTTGACGGATGTCTGCTTGCGTCAGGCTGATCTGTTCATCCTTGCCGGACTGTTCGCGCCAGGCAAGGACGAATTCACGCCCATTGGGGCTGGACAGAAGGCGGGCTCGCAGCGCCTCCGTAAGACCCTTTTCAGTCTCCCGGCTCAACGCGCCACTGGCTTTGATGACCCCAGCGTCGATCATCTTGGCGCAGGCGTCGATCAGTCCCGAGCCACAGACGCCGATCGGTGGCACGTCGCCTATTGTGCCACAGACGACGTCGCCATTGATCGTGACGCGGTCGATCGCGCCGACCGCCCCTCGCATGCCATCCCTGATTTGCGCACCTTCGAAAGCAGGACCGGCGGGCGCGGAGCAAGCCATCAATCGGCCTTTCGAACCCATTACGACCTCGCCGTTGGTGCCGATGTCGACAAGGGCCTGAATCTCGTCGTTCTCGTAGATACGCGTGGCGAGAACGCAGGCCATCGTGTCCGCGCCGACAAAGCCGGCGACGATCGGCAAAAGGCAGATCTGGGCGTTCGGCGCGCCCTTCAAAGGAAGAGCGGCCGCTGGGTAAACCAAGAGATCACGAACAACAGGCGCATACGGCGCCAGACCGAGATAGGATACATCAATGCCCAGAAGGACATGATGCATACAGGTGTTGCCGACGATGACGATCTTGTAAATCTGCTCCGGGGCCACCCCACCCGTCGAGCAAGCCTCACGAATGAAGTTGTTCAAGGCTCCGAGCACCTTAGCGCGCAGCGTTTGAAGTTTCTTCTCGTTGAATTGGGCAAACGCGATGCGCGACATGAGGTCGCCGCCGTGCACCGCCTGCGGATTGATGCCGCCGACCTCTGCCAATTGCTGGCCCGTCCGGAGGTCGAGGAGGGCGCCAACGATGCTGGTCGTGCCAATATCAAAGGCCATGCCGTAGCACGATTCCGTCGTATCGCCGGCTTCGACGTTGATAATTCTCTTGTTGAATGTCGTAACGGTTAAACGGCCGCTCTCCGATCTTAGAGCTGTTGGGAGCTGACGAAGAACATCGAGCGGAACCTCGCGGTCAACCTCAAAACCAAGGGCGGTGCAGATCTCCTCCAAGTCCGAGGTCTGATGATGCTCCTCGCGCGGCGGCGTTGCTACGACGAAAGTCTTGCGAACGCCCGATTCGAGCTCAATTCGGTCGTCGTCGGCGGCGTGGCCACCTGCCAGAATCTGATGGCCGCTCTCGGAATGGGGGGCCATCGGGACGACGGTGCAATCGCCAATTACCTTGGTCTGGCATGCGAGCCTGAATCGCTCTTGCAAGGCTTCGCCGCCCAGCTGAACGATGTCCTGCACTGTCGGGGGCGGCAATTCACCGTTAAGCACTTTAACCCGGCAGCTGCGGCAGCGCCCGCGTGCGCCGCATGTCGCGGCGATCTCCACTTGCGCCTGAAAGGCGGCCTCCAGAATCGAGCTGCCGCGCTGAACCACAACACTCCGTGGTTTGGCGGAAGCATCGACGTGCGCAAAGGTAATCGCAGCTTCGGCGCTCATGGCCTTCATGCCGCTTTCGAAGACGGATCCCAAGCTTCACGCGGCTCGGCGACCAATTGCCGCGCAAGCTTTACCGCCTCAATCGCGTCCTTGCCCCAACCGTCGGCGCCGCATTCGCTTGCCCATTCCTGCGATGTCGGCGCGCCGCCGATCAGGATTTTCACCTTGTCCCGATGCCCGGCTTTGCGGAATTCCTCGATGGTGACCTTCTGATAATAGACGGTCGTCGACAACAAAGCGGAAAAGCCGACAAGGTCCGCCTTATGGGTCTTGGCCGTCTCGATAAATTTATCTGGATGTACGTCGGTGCCCAGATTGATGACGTTGAACCCGGCGTTCTCGAGCATAATGGTCACGATCGACTGGCCGATGTCGTGCATATCGCCGAGGACCGTCCCAATCACGAATGTTCCGATCGGCTTCTCCGCCCTGGCGGCGAGCAATGGTCGAATGAGCGCGAGCCCAGCCTTCATCGCTCGCGCCGTGATCAGCATTTCGGGAATGAAGATGATCTGCTCGCTGAACCGATCGCCCTGCAGCGTGAAGCCCGGGAACAGTCCGTCGTCGAGAATCACGCGGGGGTCGATCTCGGCGTCGATCGCCTCCTGCACTCTCCTGCCGGCGTATTTGTGGTCGCCTTCCTCGACCGCCGTCCAAAGTGACGCCCATTCCCAGTTCGGCGTAGCGCGCTCTTCCCAACCCTCTGGGATTTGCAGCTCCGGCTCAGCCATAGTATGTCCTTCCAGATTGATAGCTGTTAGTTCAGCGGATATTTGCCGTAGACGCCGAACTCTTTCTGCGCCTCGAGCATCGCAAAGATGTTCTGGATCGGCACGTCCGCGAGGATGTAGTGGGACGGCGAGAATACATAACCACCGCCAACCGCAAGGTTCTTCATGACGTTGAGGACGCCTTCGCGAACGGCTTCAACCTCCCCGCGCGGAAGAAGCCGCTGCACGTCAAACCCGCCGATCAAGGCGAGGTCGCGGCCATATTTCTGTTTGATTCCCACCTGGTCTTTGTTGCCCCCGGTCGGCTGCATTAGCCCCGAGAGATGGACGCCAAGTTCTATCTCATCGGGGATGATCGGGGAGTAATCGCCGCAGCTGTGTAGCTTGATGAAAATGTCAGGGTTCTCCTTTCGGAACTCGCTAAACATGTGATTGAAGCGAGGCTTCGCCAATTCCCGCCACGCTGCTGGGGCCAACATCATCGATTGTTGACCGCCGATGTCGTCGCCAACCCGGATCATATCAGCGCCGAGCTTGATCGCGTTCCGACCTAGGGCGGTGTAGTATTCCGTTAGTCCGTCCAGAACCTCCTTGATCATGTCTGGTTGATCGTACAGATAAAGAAAGAAGTTCTGAGTCCCGACGATATGCGCATACGCCGCTTCGATGAGTGTCGATGACATATCGACTATGATAAAATAATCCTTCTTGTATTTTTCAACGATTTCCTTAATAGGACCCAAAATCCCCATATCATTGGGGTCCGGCCACTTGTAGTCTTTGAGCGCATCGGGCGTTGTAATGGGGTGGATTTTGGGAAAGTTCTCCGGGACCACTTTTGCCGGTCCCCAGTACTCCTGAGTCTTCGCGAATTCTTCCTGTTCCTCCTCGGTTCGGCCCTGAAGACCGCTTTTGCCATAACCGACGCCGAAATGGTTGAACCAGGTCTCCCCAATCTTGATCGGATGGTGTGAAAAATCGGCGTTGATTCCGATCTGGTAGATGATCGCGTCGTTGCCGAGCTTGAGCTCGAGTTCGGGATTGTGCTTTCGCCCAGTGGCTGTGTTGGTCACCCCGAAGACACGGGCGATCTTCTCTTTTGCCTCATGCTTCATCCGGTAGAGGACCGGCACGCGATCGACCGGTTCGTGGCGCAGTACGCGGATGAACCGCTCCCTAGGCAGATAGTCGCTCATTAAAGGGCCTCCCGACGGACGATATATTCTTCATATATTATAGTCGCTCTTGGCTGTCGTGTCCAGAGGGGAAACGCCGAAAAGTCCAGAGCGCGACATTTTCGGGAGCATAGCGCAGCTGTCGAGCAGCCGAACGGGAAGCCGCTCCGAATCGAAAAGCGAAAAGAGAGGGACCTGATCCTCCAGGCGCCAGCGGACCTCGCGCCCCTCGACCTGGTACGCGTAGCCGGGACCCATGCGGGAAGAGAGGCGGAGCCCCGAACGCCGCGCCCAGCCGTGCAGCGCGCCGGCGAAGCTCTTCGTTGTTTGTTCGATGCTCAGCCAGCCGGCCGTTTCAAGGAACAGGGCTTCCAGGAGATCATACCTGTCCATTAGCTCGATCGCTGCGGTGTCCAGCGCCTGGCCTAGAGTCAGCACAAAGACAACGATCTCCGCAGAGCCACCAAGTACTTTTGGAAAAGCGGCGCAGGAGAACGTGCCGCCTTGAGTTAGGACGATTTCATCGCCGTCCATCCGCTCTATGGCCGCCCGCCGATAATGAATGGACGGCACGATGAGTTCGACCGCGCGGTTTGCGCAGTTTTCTGCAGCGGTTCTTATCGCCGGGCGCACAGCGTCAATGTTCCGGTACCCCTGGGTGCGGAGCATCCGCTCAGCGGAAGGTTGAGGCTGAGGAGGGTGAAAGACGCCGTTGGCCGGCAAGTCATCAGGCAGGCTAGGCACGTCGTGTTCGGGCCGCTTCATATCAACTCCGCCAACTTGGCTCACGACGGCCGATAACCCGAGCAAAGCCCTAACATCCCGCAAGCGCGGCCGCGCGGATCTCCTCGTAGCGAGCTTCGATCTCTTCGGCCGTCGCAGCCGCCGCAACGCTGGCGGAGCCCTCTCGCATCTCGGGTTTCCCCTTGCTCCAATGCTCCAGATAGGCGTCGGTGCCGCCGAGCTTTTTCTTCATCGCGATCAGGTCAATAAGTTCTTGGAATCGCTGGCTGAGCTGCAACTTATGCGGCTTGTCGCCATCGGTGGCCTCCACCAACGACGGGATGTTCTGCCAATACAAAATCGTGACTTTGGCCATGCCGTCCCTCATCTCCTCAGGCGCCCGGGCGCCGTTGACCGCCATTCGGCTTGCGCCATCGGGCCTTGATATATTATACGTATACGATCGGGCCCCGCAAGACAGGGATTGAGCGTTGAGAGCATGCCTGCCCCCGTCGACCGCGAGCCTCAAGACTGCTCTTGACGCCGAAGCCGCGCTGTGGAGTTCGGCGAGATCCGAGATCGCGCATGCCGCGGAGCGCCTTTGCCCGGAGATTCGCCTGAAGCTGCACCCTGAAGTCTGGGCATCCTTTCAATGCGTCTTTTCCGGAATTGGACCTTCAACTCCGCCTTATTGGGCGCTTGCGTGGCCTGGCGGCCAGGCGCTGGCGCGGTATATCCTTGATCATCCGAAAATAGTCGCGGATCGTACGGTCGTTGATTGGGGCGCCGGCTGCGGTCTCGTCGCCATCGCTGCGGCGATCGCCGGCGCCCGAGAGGTGCGAGCGATCGATCGAGATCCGGGATCGATCGAGGCCATCCGTGAGAACGCCCGTTTCAATCGCGTCAGTCAACAGGTTCTGGCGATCAAGTCCGAGTTGCCCTCACCAGCGGGCGGAGCCGGTGACGTGATCCTCGCAGCCGACCTTTGGTATGTTCGATTTGACGCGTTGCGCGTGACAGCGGCTTTGCGATCTCTCGCAAAGTGCGGCGCGACGGTCTTGATGGCCGACACGGATCGGGCGTTCACGCCGCGGGGCCGTCTCAAGATGTTGGCGCGTTATTCGATCAAGACGGATCCAGGGATTGAGCAGACGAGGCTCACCACCTCTTATGTCGCTCTCCTGGAAGGCGCGCAGGACGCGACCGGACCTTAAGGGAGGAAACAATGACCGTGAGTTATAAGCGATTTCCAATTCCGGAATTCGACCACGTTTCGCTCAAGGGTATGTCTTGGGCGCCCCCGACTTTTCTCGATGCGGCCGAGGCTCAGCGTCTGGTCTCAAGCCGCCTAAAGGGCGATCTCGACTCCATTGGCGCTTATCCAGTAATGCCGAGCGACTCCTGCTTTGACGTCCTCCGCCTCCGAGGCGAGCACCGTCACGCGGTGCTGTGCATCTTGCCTGATCGCGCGATCGCCATGGGCCGCTCGAATGCCTGGCCTGTCCAGCAGGCGTGGATTGTATCCTCAATCCAACCGCCCGATCTCAAGATCATCGAACAGTGGAAGACCCCACGACCGATGAACACGCGTCTTGGCCCGGAAAATGGAATCGAACTGTCAGCGAAGGTCGTCTACCTGCTGACCGGCCATCGATATGGCGATCATTGGATCGGCAATCGGTCAATCATACAGCCCGAATGGAGAAAAGAAGGGGCGAGCGGCGGGTTCGCAATCCTGTCAGCCTCTGCGGACAACGTTAACAATTTCCATGACTGCAACTTGTACTTCTCGTGGTGAGCGGCCGTAAAAATCATGGTTGAGACCCTACATTGGACTCTCGCGGCCGCGCTGAACGAACTTCCAGACGGCGGCCTTAAGAATTGCGACTTGAACGGGCGCAGTGTTGTTCTCAGCCATTGCGGCGGCCGCTATGGCGCGATCAACGGCCGCTGTCCCCACATGGGTGGCCCGCTCGGCGAGGGAGAAATTATAGACGGCCTTCTCGTGTGTCCGTGGCACGGAAGGGAGTATGACCCGGTCTCTGGCGAATGTGGCCTTGGCGAGCACGCCCAGTCGTTTCCAGTCGAGTTGCGGCAGGACGGGGTCTACGTCGGGTTGCCAGATATGCCGTCCAGCCGGACGTAAGAGCTATGCTTTTTCGCCGTTGGGCCATGCCGTTGAGCATAAACCCGGCGAGCCCCACCGCCCGTGAGCAAATCCGCTAGCTTAGAGGGTAGGCCAGCTACGTCATGTTTCTGCATCGCACGGCCATGTTCCACGGCATAGGTACGACCCTTCCGGAGCATAATTCGCATGATAATTTTCGACGCCTCGGAGTTCAGGGGTCGGAGATTTGGCGATGGATTTTGTTGTTCACTCGGTCGGGGGCTCAGACGAGCGAAAAAATGTCGCGGAATTTCTTTCGGGATTTTCGATAGAGGTGACGCCGAAGGCCGCGGCGAAAATCGAAGATTTTCGTGCGGTGCTGAGACCCGGCACAAGCGTCTACATCACCTTCTTGACGGGCTCGGACTTTGACGACACGATCGCTCTTGCCGAGCGGTTGCGGCGACAGGGGTTCAATCCGGTTCCGCATTTAGCCGCCCGCAGCTTCCCTAATCGAGCCTTCGTCGACGACGCGCTGAGGAAACTCAAAGATCGCGCCGACATCGAGCAGGTGCTTTTGATCGGCGGGGCCGGCCCGCAGGCCGGCGACTTTCCTGACACCATGCAGCTTTTGGCGACTGGGCTCTTCGACCGGTTCGGAATAACGCGAATAGGAATCGCCGGTCACCCGGAAGGATCGCCAGATATTTCGGACGCGGCGATTCGGTCGGCGCTCGCCTGGAAGAACGACTTCGCCAAACGCAGCAATGCGCAGTTCCATATCGTCACCCAGTTCTGCTTCGAAGCCGAGCCGATCATCGCTTGGGACAAGCAGATTCAAAGCGAGGGAAACCGCCTGCCAATCCATATCGGAATTCCTGGGCTCGCCACAATCAAGACGCTGGCGGCGCACGCGAAGGCTTGTGGGATCGGTCCATCGGCACGTTTCATCCTTAAGCAAGCTCTGAACGTCGCCAAACTGCTGACGGTGTCGACGCCGGCGAAGGTGATTGCCGATCTTGCTCGGTATCGCGCGACCGACCCAGAATGCGGGATCAGCAACGTCCACTTCTTTCCTCTCGGCGGCATTCAGAAGACAGCGGACTGGGCCTATGCCGTTGTCGACGATCGCGGCGAATTCGATACGTCCCGCGGCGATCGCTCAGGCGCCGTAAGGCGCGAAAGCGCCGCAGCGGCGCAGTAGTTAGGCATCAAGCAGCGGCCGGATTCGATGGACAGTTCGTCAAGCTCAACGCCCGGCGCCCTAGCCGAGCTCGAACCTGATCTCAGATATGGTCGGGCGCCGCCAACTGAGGATTCCGTCAGCGGGGAAGGCAACAAGGGGCGGACGATGGCGAGCGCAGACCATATTCTGACGCTTTCATGCCCGAACCGCCCTGGCATCGTCGCAATGGTCGCGACGGTGCTTTACGAGAGCGGCGCCAATATTCTCGATGCGCAGCAATTCGATGATACCGAGACTGGGAATTTCTTCATGCGCGTCGTTTTCGACGCCGCCAAGCTCCCTATCGATATTGCCAAGGTGCGCACGCGGTTTGCGGACATCGGGACGACCCTCTCGATGGAGTGGTCGCTGCGTTCAACCCAAGATTTGAAACGCGTGTTCATCCTCGTCTCGCGCTTCGACCATTGTCTCGTCGACCTTCTCTATCGCTGGCGCAGCGGTGAATTGCCGATGGAGATCGTCGGGATCGGCGCCAATTATCCTCGCGAGACTTACGCGCATATCGACTTCGACAATATCCCGTTTCACTTCCTGCCGGTAACCAAGCAAACCAAGCTAGAGCAGGAGACCCAGATCTGGGATCTGGTGCGCAATTCAAAATGCGACCTCGTGGTTCTAGCCCGTTACATGCAGATCTTGTCCGACGGCCTTGCCGTCAAATTGCAGGGGCGCTGCATCAATATTCACCACTCGTTCTTACCAGGCTTTAAAGGCGCAAAACCCTATCACCAGGCGCACGCGCGGGGCGTCAAGTTGATCGGTGCCACAGCCCACTATGTCACCGCCGACCTCGACGAGGGGCCGATCATCGAGCAAGCGGTTGAGGCGATTACTCATCGCGACACGCCTGACGATCTCGTCCGCAAGGGGCGCGATATCGAGCGCCGCGTGCTGGCGCGCGCGGTCGCCAATCACCTGCAGGATCGCGTTCTGCTCAACCGGAACAAGACTGTTGTCTTTGGCTGAGCGAAGCAACTGAGGAGCAATTAATTGGACGAGACGTCGCCCGGTCGCTGTAGCGACGGAACCAACGCGTTTCGCCAAAAGTAGTCATCGGGCATGAACCGCGCCTCCTCGAGTTCGGTCACTGTCCGATCGACCAATTTTTTTATAAAATCCTGGCAAAGAAAGGCGAAACGTCGAGCAGTCGCGGAATCATCGAAAAAATAATCCCCATCAATGCATCCCCGCTCTCGATGGCTCGCGGCAAGCTGGGCTGAGACATCCAGTTTAGTAGGGGGGATATCTATCCCAGACGCGTCTTCAACCGGCGCTACCTCGCACACGAGATTGTGGCGCACACTGACAAGGAACGCGCCCTTCTCACTCACGGAACGCTCCGGCTCGGTGATTGCCCGTACAATTGCCGAAGCAAAAGGGCTTGTTGTCCGAGCGCTTGCAACCGCACATCAAAAATAGCGCCGTCATTGGCGCGGTGAACTCGATTGGCTCAAACCCGGTGCCGTCATGCGATTCGTCGCACCAAGGCTGTGTCTTACTCAATCCGCAGCTGCACCACCGATAGAGCCGTCCTTCTTCGACAGGCGCCTCGTAAGGTCCATTCTGTGGTGAAACAGGCAGGTCCACTGTTTGATGATTACCCAGTCGGTCTGTTGGGCAGGTTCACAACGCGAGCCAAGTGCTCAAAACCGTCGGCGGCGTGCGGTATGTTGATCGCCGATACGAAGTAGTCCTGGAAATTCGGCGCGATCGCCGTCTCGACCTTCTCAACGCGCCGGATAACCGATTCGATTTCGCGGCGCGCGGTGCGGCTGAGCAGCGCGATTCGAGCTCCGGTGCCCGCTGCGTTTCCGGCCGAGTTCACCCGCGACAGTTCGCAATCGGGGATCATTCCGATCGTCATTGCGTATTTGACGTCGATATAACTGCCAAAAGCGCCGGCAAGGTAAATGCGATCAACGCTTTTGACGCCCATTGCGTCCATCAGCAGCTTTGTGCCCGAATAGCAAGCGGCCTTGGCAAGCTGAATGGCTCGAACGTCGCTCGGGATCACCCGAATTTCTCGCTGATCGGAGCGATAGAGGATATATTCAAAAGTGCGGCCGCGCGGTGCGAGATTCGGATGCCCCGCGAGGTCCTGTCGGCCGCGGGCCTGCATGCGGCCAGTGTCGTCAATTATACCAGCCAAATAAAGTTCGCCGATTGCCTCAATGATGCCGGATCCACAGATGCCGGTGACGCCGGTCTGCTGAACCTTTTCTTCAAATTGAGGATCGTCAGACCAAGTCTCGCAGCCTATGACTTTGACGCGCGGCTTGAGCGTGAGTGGGTCAATGCGAACGCGCTCAATGGCTCCAGGGGCTGCGCGCTGTCCGCTGGAAATCTGCGCGCCTTCGAAAGCAGGCCCGGTTGGGCTCGAGCAGGCGATCAGGCGATTGCGGCTCCCAAGCACGATCTCGGCGTTGGTCCCAATATCGATGACGAGAGTGATTTCGTTTGAAAGATGCGGGCCTTGCGCAAGTATGACGCCGGCCGTGTCAGCGCCAACGTGACCGGCAATGCAGGGCAGAAAGTAAACATATCCGCCGGGATTGATCGGCAGACCGATATCCCTTGCCTTGACCGACACCGCGGTGTCGACAACAAGGGGAAATGGCTCCATGCCGAGCTGGGTTGGATCGATGCCCAAAACGAGGTGGTGCATCGTGGGATTTCCAACAATTGTCGTCTCGACCACCTCATCGATCTGCACTTGAGCGTCGGCAGTGAGCTGGGAGACCAGATCGCTTAGCGCGCCCCGCACAACAGCTGTCAACGTTTGGGCTTGCCCCTCGTTTTGCTGCAGGTAGGAGATCCGGCTCATCAAATCCTCGCCAAACCGGATCTGCGGGTTCATCATTCCAGCGCTGCTTAAAACCTCGCCGGTCTGCAAGTCGCACAGGTGGCCGGCGATTGTTGTCGTCCCAACGTCGAACGCCAAACCAAAAATGCGCTCCTTGAGTTGTGGCCAGACGGCGATCGCCTCCTTCTCCTCCCGAACCGCAACAGTGCCCTTCCAATCCCCGCCATACGTCTCTCCCGAACGCATCGCGGCGGAAAGCGTCTGCAAGAAGGGGAGATCGAAGACGAGGTCCTTGAGTCCCCAGACCTCCGCTAAGCTGCGTCGCAAACGCGTCAGGTCGCACGTCTGATCTTGCATGCTCGGCGGTGGGAGCTCGACATAGTGCAATTTGACCGCAGGATCGATCTCCAGGTCCCTGAGAGCCTCAGCCTCTTTGCGAACCATCTGCCGATGTAACTGGCTTTCGGGCGGAACATCGATGACGACATTGCCTAGAAGGCAGGCTTGACAGCTCAGACGTCTGCTTGGCTTCAGACCCTTGATTCGCTCATATCGCTTTTCGGTTTCAGATGCAGAAGTGAGATGATGTTCCTGCGAGCTAATCTTGAGCTTCGCATATTCTCCAACGCCAACCGAGACTTGGCACCGACCACAAACCGCGCGTCCACCACAAACCGAGTCGATATCGACGCCAAGGCTTCGAGCGGCCGTCAGCACCGGCGTTCCCACGGAAAACACGCCGCGGCGACCCGAAGGAAGAAACACCACATTAACATCGGTTTCGACACCGGGGACAATTCGCGTTTGATCGTTCATGGCTGTTCCACAGGCGCTTCCGTCGCAATCGGCACGGCGTCAGCCGCGAGCAAGGCGCTCGCCTCTTTTTTCAGGCGCGCCGCCTTCGCTTCTTCCCGCACCTCCGAAAGCAAAAAGTCCCGAACGGCATCGATCCGACGCGAGTGTCGGAGCTCCTCAGGGTAGACGAGGTAAGCGTCCATTCGCGGTCCTTCCAGTTCAGGAAGGATTTCAACCAGCCCCGGGGCTTCCTCGACGACGTAATAGGGCAGGGCCGCTATTCCCAGCCCACTGAGCACCGCCCGGAAGATTCCATAGATGCTGTTTACGCGAAGGGCCGGTTCGCGTCGCTTGGAGGCGCCGGCTTCGAGAAGCCAGTCAAGGTTTGAAAATTGCGTGGGAAGGTCATCCCCATAGACAATGATGTCATGCTGATCGAGATCCTGGGCGGTCCTGGGAACGCCTCGCTTCTGCAGATATTCCTTGGAACCGAAGATGTGATACTGAATCGACATCAACCGCCGTTGAATAAGATTGGGTTGGGTCTGCGGCGCAAATCGGATCGCGACATCAGCCTGGCGGAGAAATAGATCAAGCTCCAAATTGTCGACGAGGATCAGCGATATCGTGATGTCGGGGAACATGGTGTGAAACTTATTCACCCGCGACGTCAGCCAGGCGGAGCCAAACGCAAGCGACGTAGTGATTTTGAGAGGTCCCCTCGGCGAATCACGGCATTCATTGATGCTCGCAAGGCCTACGGCCATCCGTTCCGCCATTTCGGAGACCGTTCGATACAAATCGTCGCCGGGTTCGGTCAGCACCAGACCTCGCGAATGACGGTGAAACAGCGCGACTTTCAGCTCCTTTTCAAGCCCTGCAATTTGCCTACTTACCGCTGATTGACTGAGCTCAAGCAGCCGGCCCGCGCTGGTGAAGCTTCTCGCCGCGACAACGATGTAGAAGATGCGCAACCTATCCCAATCCATCGTCCTCGGACTGACCGACAGCGAACCATTACTCCTGATATCCAAGTCAATCATCGCGCGAACCGAGGAGCTTTCTGGCCCGGAATATTTCACAATCCCTCGCGTTGGTCCTGGATGAACAACGTCTAAGGCGTTTCAATCTGGTCTCCAAAACATCATGCCTTTGTTCTTCGCATGAGGCCGCTCAGGACGGTCGTCTTTTTTACGGACAACATTAGCTTCTGCGAATTGGCGAGGCGACCAAGAGGCGTTGCGCAGGAATGCACCAAGCGCCAAACCGGCACGTAGCCAATAAACGCGCAAGCGGCCATCACGTGGATCAGCCATAGGCTGTCTGTAACGGTCGGGCCCACCGTAGGCGTGACAAAGGATAAGGAGTAGCCAACGAAGCCAGTCGCCATCATTGTCGGCCGGCCAGCGGCGGCAATCTGAAAAGCCTCCACCACGAAGCCAGTGGACACGACGAAGAAAAGAAAGAGCGTTGTGGGCGTATCGGAATATTTCTTCAGCGCGGTGCCGCGGACGTGGACCCGCCAAGCCAGGGCCATGACACAGCCGATTAAAATGGCGAGACCAGTCAAATCGAAGGCGAACTTGAATGCGCCACGAATTGGCGAAGCCGGATCGGCGTAAACGTCCCGAAATCCGAACGCAGGCAGCGCTTCGCGGAAGATCACGGCGATCAGCTCGACGCCGAACATCAGCATAAAGCCCCAAAAAATGAGGGTATGCCGCAACCAGCGAAACCGACTTACTGAATAGAGCGTCCGGTGAAGAATGACATCATCGAGCAGCGTGCGCCGCATCGCGTCGTGATCGATGAGATTGCGCGACACGACATGGCCGAACCGCCTCCATGTCGGAACTTGCTTTCTGATGAAGCCTTGATAGAGGCCGAGGTCCAAGACGAACAACGCGGCGACCACCACCGGCCCGAAGATAATCCACTTGCCGGCGATCCGTCCCACGAAAGCCTCGTGGACATAATAGCCGCTGAGCTCGGAGAGGCCGATCAGATAGCCCAAGCCGCCCACAATGAGCAGCCACTTTGCGCTTCGAAGCAGATCGCCGCCATTCAGCCAGTTGGTGAAGACAAATAGGCTAAATGATGTCAATCCAGCGAGTAGCAAAAGCCCGGCCAAGAGAAATATTCCATAGCCGACGCCTTCGTTGCCGTAACCAAGCAACCCCAGTACAAGCAGAAGGATAGCGCACCCCCCGCCAAGCATCGCCAGCGGGGAGAGCCGCACGCCGCCAATAGGTAGGGCATAAGCGGCCATGGGCGAGGGCGATTAGGCGGCGACTGTCTGCACCGCCGCTTTGGCCTTTGCGGCCTCACGCGCAGCGTCAATTTCCAACATCGCTCCGTGCAACTCCTTGTCGCCTCCCTTCAGATTGCTAAGTCGTTGAACGCAGGCTTTGGCCTTCTCGACCGCCACAAGGGCGTCCTGCCCATAGGCGTCGGCGCCGATCTTGTCGCACCACGCCTGACTTATCGGCGCACCGCCCACAAAAATCTTAACGTTCTCGCGAAGACCTTCTGCGGTAATTCGCTTGAGGGTCTCCCACTGCATGTTCATCGTGGTCGTCAGCAGCGCGGAAAAACCGACGATTTGCGGATTGTGCTCGCGAATTGCGGCGATAAAGGCGTCGGGCGTGACTGTCACGCCGAGGTCGACCACGGTAAATCCTGCCGCTTCCAGCATCATGGCGACGATCTTTTTGCCGATGTCGTGCAAGTCACCCTGGACAGTGCCAATTACAACCGTGCCGATCTCCTCTGTCTTTTCCGCAATAACCAGAGGCTTAAGGCGGCTGAGAGCGGCCTGCATGCATTTTGCGGACATCATCACTTCGGGAAGAAAATACTCATCCATTTTGAAGCGACGCCCAACCTCGGCGATGCCTGTCGCCATTGGGCCAGCGATCAACGTACGCGCTGAAACGTCATATTCCAGCGCAGGATTGATCAGGTCGACCGTACCCTGGTGAAGGCCGTCGATAATATTCCACTCGATTTCGTGGAAAAGCTCTTTGAGGTCAGGCGGAACATCCGTCCAGCGGTCGGTCGCCCGGGACGCGTCTATGTCCGTCTGCAAGTCCTCCAGATTCCATTCCCGCTCGGTTTCGATATTCAATGGCATTCCGCTGACCCTCTAAATAGTCCGAGATAAGTGAAGGGCTTTCCGGTCGCCGGGCGCTACTTGTTGCGTGGCGACCATGGCATATAGCCTTCGCCGGTATCCGCGCCCGGCGGGGGCGCCTCGGGAAGAGGATAGACACCGTATTCGTGCGCCTCGTCGATCATTGCGAGAGTGTTCTCAACCGGCACGTCATGTTCAAGACGATGCGAGGAGCTCAGCAGATAGCCGCCGCCATGTCCCATCTCCCAGATGCGCGCACGGACCTCCGCACGAACGTCCTCCGGCTTGCCCCATGGCAACGTTTCTTGGACATCGATTCCGCCGTAGAAGAACATCTCCTTGCCCAGCTGGCGCTTCTTTGCGGCCGGATTTGAATGGCGAGCAACCTTGGGCGGCAGGCTGTCGTATCCGTCGACGCCACATTCGATCAGGCCGCGCATGAACGGTTCAGCAATAGCGCCGCAGCTGTGGAATTGAATCTTGCCTTCGGGGTTCTTTCGGAGATAGTACTCTTTCACCGCCTGGATCGATCGCTTGTAGTGGGGCAATAGCTGGCGTTGGAACATATTGAGCGATAGGAAAGCCGTCTTTTCGCTCGCCAGATCCTCTGGGCTTACGCGGATCCAATCCAGATATTCACCGCATTGGTCGATCATCGCTTTGTGGAATTCGATTTCGAGATCGACTAGCTTCGTGAGCATGGCGTCTAGAAATTCCGCAGCTTCTACAAAGTCCGAGAAAATCTTCGCGTAGCCAACCATGTATTTGGCCTGCTCAAAGAGACCGCCACGGCCGGCCTGACCCATCAGCGCGAAGGGCGTTTCTTCGTGCACGTATTTGCAATATTCACGGAGGGTCATGCCGGGTATCGGAGAATCGATCCAGCAAGCTTCGTCCCATGGATCCGGCCATGGAAAGGCCTCGAGCTCCTTCAAGCCTTGTTCCAGCGGCGCGCTGGTTGCGTGAAAGAGCGGGTAGCCGATCATCTCGTAATAACCGCCGTTTTCGTGAGGCGTCCATTTGCGAACGACGCCCCATTCGTCGACGTTGATCGGGATCTCGGGCCGCGGGATCCCCATATCGAAGGGCACTTCCTCGAATTCTATCGGGCGAAAACCAGGCGATCCGCCCGGCGGCCCCATCGAAATTCGAAGAAAGTCGAGATCGAGCTTCTCCGCAATGTCGATCTCAAACGCCGTGTCGGTAGTCCAGGTCGTCGACCCGGTTCGATATCCGAAGGCGTCTTTATTATAATGCAAGCCCAGTCCTTGGCGGAGGTGTTGGTACCCCTCCAAGGTTCCCCAGAGGCCAATTGGCACCCGGTCAGGCTCGCGAAGGTGGATGGCGTCGAGAACTCGCTTGCGCTGGGGTGGAACGGCTCTGCCTACGACGCCTACCATGACCGCCTCCTCGTTGATAAACGTAGCTGCCGACGACCCCGGGGTCGACCCAGCCCCTGAGCGTACGGGCATGCGTGTAGCGCATGGCCATATCGCAACGCCCGGGCCCTCCCCGACGCAAACTCGCTGAACACCTTGTGAATAAGAAAGGATGCGCTGCCTCAACCGGCTAGTCATTGCTCGCTGCTCGGGGGGTACCGGTTTGAATAATTCGAATGCCTTACAGATCGAGCCAAGGCGGTCGAAGGGCCTATACTTGCTAGACGTGACAATCCTCGCTCAAATATCGCTGACCATCGATGGCGCCCACGGCTAGTTTTGTTCCTGAAATCAGAACTCATCTGGATATCTTCTGCGAGAGAGAACTCGACGATCGACCTCTTCGTGCCGACTTTGAAGGCCCCGTTTCTTCAGAGCGTCCTGGCGGCCGATATACGCCCATTGCATCACCGGCCTTATTCATCGCGTCGACAGCTTCGGCCATGCTGAGAAGGACCGTAGTGTCAACTTCGGTACAAGATCCAGAGGACGTCAACACCATGGAGAGCACCGCAGCGCTCACGTGATCCTCTAGCTCAAAAATCAGGACTATATCATATTCTCCAAAAGAAAAATAGTAGCTATGAAGCCGGCCGCCAATACCCTTCAGGAAGCGAGTCGTTGTGATAAGTCGATCCTCAGGTTTATCGACGAGCGCCTTCATCGCTTCCTTCGATATTTTAGCTCTAGCAAGATACAGAGTCATCAGCATCTCCAGATTGAGGTGTGCATAGTAAATATCTATGTGTACACGCAGTTGCTATGATGAGCATGGCGTCTTGTGATTGCGCCGATGCAGGCACAGCGTGGTACGGCGAAGACCGTCGCCAGAAGCGCGTTATGTAGTGGCCACGGCGGCTCCGCGGACTTAGTTTCGGTAGTATCGGAGCTGCGCCTCGAAGACTGTGAGGACTCGCGCTGCGACGTTGATTTCGACAACAAATGGCTTGATGGAGCGGCGACGTACGGTCGCCGCTCCAAAACCAGCCAGAATGCCTATTTGGCCCAAGGAGGTGTGAACTCCTCAAATTTCCCATGCTTGAACTGTACGAATGAGAGGTCCTTGACCAAAAAGTGCTGCGGCGCCTCGCCCTTATCGATTGTGATGCTTGGCACAACACTTCCCTTCCAGTCCTTTATGCCCTCAAGCGTCTCGACAAGGCGGTCGCGGGTAATGTCGCCGCCCTCGGCGCTCATCTTCTTCATTGCTTCGGTGAACACTTGAGCGCCGGTGAAGCCCCAAAGATGAATTGGATCCGGTTGCTCTTCAGGATAGTATTTCGCCAGAATCTCCTTGGCTTCCTTGATCTGCGGCGCCGACGAATCAAAGTCTCGGAAGATCGTCGAGAAATAAACGCCTTCGACCGCATCATTGCCCGCCAGTTCGGGCACCTTCGGGCTCTTGCCGAAGAAGACATTGACGACCGGCACATTCCAGCCGAGCCGCTTCCGCTCCGTGAGGAATTTGGCTGCGAACTCCGGCGCGCAGGAGCAGAAGACCGCGTCGGGATTAGCGTCCTTCATCGCGACGACCTGCGACGACACGTCAATATCTTTTGGGTCATAGCCTTTTGCTGCGACCACCTCTATGCCCAACTTGTCTTTCACGGAGTCGATTCCCGCCATATGGCTCTTGCCAGACGGATCATTCTGGTAAAGCACAGCGATCTTCTTCGCCTTGAACACCTCGGCGATGAATCGCATGAGCTGTCGGGCTTCGTCCTCATAGCTGGGATAGAGCGGGAACACCCATTTGCTTGGGAAGGTCACGACCTTCGCCGCCCCCGTGCCAGGCCCAATGAGGGGCATGTTCTCAGAGGTAACGTAGTCAATGACGGCGACCGTCGGAGCTGAGCCGAGGGCGGCGACGATGGCAAAACACTTGTCGCGCTTAATGAACTGCTCGGCAATGACGCGGGTGCGAGCCGGCTGATAGCCGTCGTCGACCATCTCATAGTTGATCTTTCGCCCGCCAATTCCACCGGTTTCGTTGACGTGCTTGAACCAGGCGTCTGCGCCTTTCCCCATGCGGAAATAGCTCGACTCGTTGCCGGTTTCCGGTTGGTATGCACAAACGAGAATCTCCTTGTCCGAGATCCCGGAATCGTTGGCCGCCAGAGCCGGCCTTGCTGAGATAGCGAACAGAGCCCCGCCTGCGACGAGAGCCAACTGGGTGACAAAACTCAACTTGATCCGGCCGTTCATTGCTTCCTCCTCTTGAAACCTTCCCACTCTTCGTGGTGCTTTTAATTTTGCGTGCCGAGGTATGACTTCAGTACCTCTCCTTCCTCGCGTAGAGTCTCGGAAGGCCCCTTTACGACTATCCGACCCAACTGCATGACATACCCGAAACGGGCGTTCTTGAGCGCAATGCGAGCATTTTGCTCGACGACGAGCAGCGCAGTGCCCTGCTCGCGATTTACTGACAGGAGCGTCTCGAAAATATTGCTGATGATCAAAGGAGCCAGCCCGAGTGACGGCTCATCGAGCAGAAGAAGCTTTGGGCGCGCCATGAAGGCCCGGCCGATCGCCAGCATCTGCTGCTCACCGCCGCTGAGCGCGCCGCCGCGCTGGCCAGAGCGCTCCGTCAGGCGAGGAAATAGCGAATATACAAACTCAAGATCGCGGGCGATTTCCTTGCGGTCTGAACGAACGTAAGCCCCCATTCGCAGATTTTCGAGGACGGTCAGGTCCTTGAATATCTTGCGCCCTTCCGGCACTTGCGCAATGCCGAGTCGAACGATCTGTTCAGGCGAAAGCCCGTTGAGGCGACGGCCCTGGAACTCGATCGTTCCAGCTCGCGCTTCCATCGTGCCGGAGATGCATTTAAGAGTTGTTGATTTTCCAGCGCCATTCGCGCCGAGAAGTGCGACGACCGCGCCTTCTTCGATCGTCAAAGACACGCCGCGCAACGCTCTGACCACACCATAGGTCGCTTCAACGTTAATGAGGTTCAGCAGCGTCATTCTTCTTCCCCAAGATAAGCCGCAATGACCTTGGGATTTTTCCTGATTTCCGCCGGCGTTCCTTCCGCAAGGTTCGCGCCGAAATTGATGACGTAGATGTAGTCGCAGATCTCCATCACCATGGACATGTCATGCTCAACGAGCAGCACCGTAATTCCGAGCTCCTTGTTGATCACGCGCACAAAGTCCTTGAGCTCCTCGACCTCTTGCGAATTGCACCCGGCGACCGGCTCGTCCAGCAAGATGACCTCGGGCTCTGAAGCGAGCGCGCGCGCGAGCTCCACTCTCTTTTGATGACCATAAGGCAGGTTTCTGACAGGGACCTCCAGATGGTTCTCGAGCCGAAGCAGTTCAGCGACCTCATGTGCGCGGGCGAGCAGCATCCGTTGGTTTTTTCGCGCCGACGGAAGCGCAAACATGTTGGCAAACGGATTGCCGGCAAGGCGATGAGCGCCTACGAGGATGTTCTCAAGAGTCGATTGAGCGGAGAAGAGATTGATGTTTTGGAATGTCCGTGAGATGCCGAGGCGGACCATGTCATGGGGGCGTTTGCAGTCGATGCAATCACCTCGGAAGTAAACGCTGCCGCTGTCACAATTTTGGAAGCGGCTCAGGACATTGAAGAGAGTGGTCTTACCGGCGCCGTTTGGGCCGATGAGGCCATAAATTTTCCCCTCGGCGACGCTCAGCGCGAGCTCCGAGCAGGCGATGATTCCGCCAAACTTCACGGTGACGCCTTGACAGCTGATGTGCGTCATTGGCGGCCTCGTGAAAACAGCGCGGCAAGCGCCGGCGGCGACGTTTTTTCCACGTCATCCTGAATACGCTGAAGCTGTTTTCGCCGAAGGTCTCGGAAGGGCTTGGCTATGACGTCGCAAACACCGGCAGGAGCAAATTGCAGGACTAAGATCAGAACCACGCCCTTCAAGATAAAGGCGAAGTCCGCTAGTTGCTCGAGATAGAACGGCACCATCACGATGAACGCGCCGCCCACAAAAGGGCCCATCAAGGCCGAGGAGCCGCCGACGACCGTGGCCACCAGAAAATCGACCGAATACCAGATGTCGCCGTAAGTCTCGGCAGAGACGTAGCCCGTGATGTTTGCGTTGAGAACCCCGGCAATGCCGGTCAGAGCCGCGCTGGTCGTGAATGCAAGCGTGCGGTAGAACAGTCGATTGACGCCGCTGCTCTCCGCCGCCTTCTCCGAATCCCTCAAGGCGCGAAATGCGCGTCCTACCGGGGAGCGCAACAATATATAGACGAATGCAGTCGTGAGCGCGAGGACGGCTAGCGCCACATAGTAGAAGCCAGTGTCGCCAAGAAGCATACCGAAGATGCGGCTGTGTGGCATCTGTATTCCGTCTCGCCCCTCGAAAATCGGAACGTTGTTGACGATAGTGCCGATAAAAAAAGCAAAGCCTAGCGTGCCGATCGCCATAAACGCGCCGGCAAGTCTCAGGAAAATCAGACCCAGCAAGCAGCCGATGAGACCCGCCATGACGGCGCCGGCCACGATGCTGAGGGACAAGTCGACCGCAAAATACTTGGCAAGGAGCGCGGACGTATAAGCGCCGATCGCGAGGAAACCGCCATGGCCGACGGTCACCAAGCCTGTCTGGCCGGTGAGGATACTCACGCCTTGCGCTGCTAGGATATAGATGATCACAAGACTGGCCTGCATGGACATCCAGTCTTCAACGAAAGGCAACGCCGGCGCGAGTGCCGCTGTCAGGAATAGCGAGGCGACAAGGAATATATTCTGTCGACGGAAGCCTGCCTGGAGAGACGCGATAGCCGCCCGCTTTCGCTCGGCGTCGCGCACACTTGCCGTCCCGCTTTGCGGGACCCCAGGGAGAGGTCCCCGCACGCCGAGCCGCCGGCTTTCGCTCATGTTGTCGCCTCGTTCATATCACGCGGCGCGTCTGCACGCCGAGAAGACCTTGAGGGCGAATTGCCAACAACGCGACGATCAACACGAAGGCCGTAGCGGTCTTAAACTGCGAGCCGAGATAGCCGCCGGCCAGATTCTCGGCGACGCCGATCATTAAGGCTCCAAGAATTGCGCCGGGAATAGAATAAAGTCCGCCGAATACTGCGGCCACATAACCTTTGATTAGAATCTCATCCATCATCTGCGGCGAGACATAAACGATCGGGGCTATGAGAATGCCCGCAAAAGCCGCTAAAAAGCCCGCCATAGCCCAGGTGAGGGTGACGATCGAGGGTACCGGAATACCCATCAATCTCGCCGTTTCCGGATCGTCGGTGACGGCGCGCATTGCGATGCCCTGTTTGGTGTATCTGAAGAACATGAAGAGCAGCAGGCCGATTACCGCCGCCCAAACCATATTGGTGAGGTGGCCGAAGCTCACGACTGTGCCAAGAATCTCGACCGGAGTAGGATCAAAAGGGACAGGGAACGCTTTGGTGTCCCGCCCCCAAACCCACCCAGCGACGCCGTGCAGGATATAGAAGACGCCAAGCGTCGCTGTGAATAGGGTCAGCCAATCGGCATTGGCGATCCGCCTCATGACCGTGCGTTCGATAAGGACGCCCAGCGCCATACAGGCGACGACGGCAAGCGCCATCGCGGCGTAGTAGTTCATTTGCCAGTGCTTGATGAACAATAGGGCCAGGAAGGCCCCGATCATTCCGATATCGCCTTGGGCTAAGTTGATCGTTCGGGTGTTGCGAAAGACCACAACCACAGCGACAGCGGTCAGCGCGTAGAGACTACCTGCTGCAAGTCCGCTGACGACCTGCTGACCGAACATTGTTTCGCTCCCAAATCCTCACCTGGTCGGGCTGAAACGCCCGTTTTTTTGTCCGGCTCAGTCGATTGCAAGCATCCAGAGTTTCCAGCGCGTGGTCAATGCATAGCGCCCCGCGCGGGCCGCTATGCAAGCATGGGTGCATGCGCTTACCGCATGCCAATGTTCTGTTGGCGGCAATGACCGTCAGCGAGTCACAAACCCCATCACTCAGGTCGTCGTCGTGACGCGCTCAAAAGCTTGTTCCAAAGTATCGCGTGTCGGATAGCCGCCCTGAATCACGACAACATTATCGAGGATCGCTAGAGGTAACGCGCCAATACCATCCCGAGCGAGTATTTGCTTCACGATCTCATTTTCGGCGAAAGCCTTCGGATGATACCCGAGGTTGAACCGGCTAATTTCGACACCCTTCTCCCGCAGATTGTGGAGGAGCGCCTCCAGCTGCTGCGTCGCGTCCTCCCCATCGGGACCGCACGCTCCAAAAGAGCAGCTCAGCGGAGGCTCGAAAATATGCAGTCTTGGCAAGTCCTAACCCTTCTTCCACAGAGCGACCTATTCGCCGGGGCCAAAGCGCTCGTGTGCGTCAAGCATCAATCCTGGAAGTCCTTCCGCCCCGCGTCCCGCGAGCCTCGTTGCCGAGTTCGATCGGCCAAGCGTGGCCAAGAGCGACATTGGGCCTGATTTGATCGCGCCAGTGGGGCAGACCTCTTCGCAAGCGCGCGGCATATCGAGCGGCCGCTCCTTTCCAGGGCTCTGACAAAAGTTGCATTTCTCCATCTTGCCGGCCGTGGCGGAGAGTTGCGGCGCATTGAAAGGGCAGGCCCAGGTGCAAAATCCGCAGCCGATGCACTTGTTCTGGTCGACCAGGACGATGCCGTCTTCCGCGCGCTTGGAGATCGCCGTTACAGGGCAGGCTTTCTGGCAGGGCGCATCGCCGCAATGCATGCATGCCATCGAGACATTCATGGCCCTCACATTCGGAAACGTGCCCGTCTCGATTTTCACCACCTCGCGCCAACGAGGTCCCACCTCGACCTCGTTCCAAGTTTTGCAGGCGATCTCGCAGGCGTGGCACTTCACGCATACGTTGTGGTCGAAGTAAAAGCCGTGTTGCACGAAAGCCTCCTCGCCGCTCACGCCATGCGAATGCGCACCTTGCACTCGTTGTAACAGTTCGCGCCAGTGATCGGGTTGGTGAAGTTATCCATCAGATTGTTGGAGTGAGCGCCCTTTCCCTTGGCGACTGATCCCATCGCCCAATGCCCGAAGCCGTGGCCGTGGCGGACGCTGATACAGCCGGGAACGAGACCCTCGACAACTTTCGCCTTGATTCGAATTTTGTCCTTCGGCGACTCCACGATGATGTAGGCGTCATCGACGATCCCGTATTTGGAAGCGTCGCTCGAATTGATCTCGGCCCAGTTTTCTCCGCAGATTTCCATCAGCAGCGGATTGTTCTGCGTGAGGACATTGCAGTGCATGCTGATCTTCGAATGCGTCAGCTGCAGAGGGTACTCGGCGTCAGGGATCACGCTGCGCTCCGTATAGATCGGATATGGGCAGAAGCCCGCATCGGCATAGGCTTGCGAATGGATTTGGACCTTCCCCGATGGCGTCGCCAATCCTTCGGGGACACGATTGTAGCGAATCGCGTTTGCCCAAAAGCCCTTCTTCTTCAACTCCTCGACGCTCATCGGAATGTCTTTCATCACCAGCTCGCCCCAGTCCTCCCATTTCTTGTACGGGAAGTGCTGTCCCCAGCCCATCTTGCCCGCGATACCTTGGACGATGTCATAAAGCGGCTTGGCTTCGCCCAAGGGCGGAATTGCCGGCTGGCAGAGCACGACCTCGGCGCCCAGCCACAGGCCTTGGCGAATCTCAGCATGCTCGTAGAACGAAGTCTCTGGCAGCACGATATCGCATTCAATCGCTGTCTCGCTCATGAACAGCTCTATTGCGACGCCCAATTCTAGGTGTCGAAACATCTCCTTCATCAGGTCGGTGTTAGGGTCGCTCATCACCGGGTTGGTGGACTGAACGAACAGCGCCTTGACGGGATAAGGCTTGCCATGGATGACGGCGTCCGGCAGGCGCGCATTAGGCAGGTCCGGCGCGAGCGGATAACCCATCGCAACATGCAGCGGTGGTTTTTGCGGCCGCCGCTTGGCCTCCTCCGGAATGTTCACCGGGGCGGCCAACGGCGCCCAGTCCTTCAGGTGCAGATTTCCCGGCTTGTCGACCTGACCCGTGATCGCGTCGAGTATGTAGCAAGCGCGGCCAGCGTCGGCGCCGTTCGTATAGTACCCCGAACCCTTAAAGATCGCTGACATCGCCGGCTTGGTCTTTGCGAACTCGCGCGCGAGCCGCGCGATCGTCGTGGCGGAGACGCCACAGATCGGAGCCGCCCACTCGGGTGTGTAATCCTTCTCGCGAAGGTGGTCGCGAAATCCGGAAAACCCGTCGCAATATTTTTCCACGAACTCCCGGTCGTATAGGCTATCATCGATAATGACCCGACACATGGCGAGCGCCATTGCGCCGTCGGTACCGGGCTGGATGGGTATCCATTCGTCTGCTTTTTGCGCCGTTTCGGTGAAGTTCGGGTCGACGACCACGAGCTTGCAGCCCTTCTTCTTGGCTTCCAGCAAGGCGCGGCTTTCCCACAGGCCCTGGTTCGCCCCGAGCATGTTCATTCCCCAAAGGATTACGTAGCGAGAATTGGCGAAGTCATGCATCGGAAAGGGGTGCCCGAACAGCGTCAGGCATGCTGCGCGGCGGTCCTGCTCGCAGCCTGACGTGTGTGTATAGTTGTTGGGGGTGCCATAAAGATCGCCGAGTAGATGCCTGAAAAACACCGTGTTCGGATCGTGATGGCAGGTATAGGCAACGGCTTCGGGACCCCACTTTTCTGCAATTGCTTGGAGCTTCTCGGCGATGTAGGTAAAAGCTTGATCCCAGGAGATCCGCTCGAATTTCCCCGGCTCTCCTTTCGGATTTGTCCGCCGCATCGGAAATTTCAAGCGATCCGGATCGCGGGTTAGCCACCAGCTGGCCATCCCCTTGGCGCAGCGCGATCCGATATTGTTGGGAGACTCAGGATTGCCCTTGTGATAAACTACTTGACCGTCGCGCACGAAGACTTCTGTCGGACATTGCCACGGACAGGTGTAGCAGAAGCTCTTGATGACCTTGGCGCTCTTAATGCGGGCGAGATCCTCGCCGAGGTTCCTCATTTCGCCCATTTCGTCACTCCTCCCGCGCCGGCTCCGATCCCTCTTTGTCTTGCGCTCCGGCGGTTCAGGTCCTCCGTGCGGCCCTTGGTCGCGCTACGAGCCTCTAAGAGCGTGCCGCTTTTCTCGCCGTCGAACCGGCAATCGCCTTGCCATTGGTCAATTAGACCGCTTCACCAAGGAGCTTTGCAATGAGCTTCTTGCTCAACGGCGCGCTCTGGACGCATAGGGCCGCGCGCTTCGCGCATGCATTGCGGTAAACGTAGGTTTCCTCGGCTCGCATTCCGGTATATTCTTGATATATGGCCGGAGGCACTCTTTCTCCCGGGTCGAATAGCCGCAAAGAGCCCTGCTGGAGGGAATGATGACAAAGAAGACTGCCGCCAAACTCGTCGTCATTGGCGAGAACATCAATACCACGAGGAGAATTAAAGCGACGAGTTCGAACATCGTTCGAGAAGACGGCAAGATCGGCTACGCCTATCAGGACGTTGACGGCCAAAGACGTGTCCTCGATATGACGGGCGCGTTGCCGAAAGACGAAATCGAGTTGCGAAACGCCAAGGTCAGTCCAATCGGCTATGGCGTGCGCAAAAGAAACATGGATTTCTTGCGGTGGGCGATCCTGGCGCAGCAGAAGGCGGGCGCTCACATCATCGACCTTTGCGTCGATGAACTGTCGGTTTACCCGGAGGAGCGACATGAACACATGCGTTGGGTAGTCAAGGCGGCGCAATCGCTCTCGGACGGCTCTTTTGCGATCGATTCGTCCGATCCAAATACGATCAAGGCCGGTCTTGAAGCCTATGACTTCAGCAAGGGGCGGCCGGCGATCAACTCCGTCAGCCTCGAAGCAGGCCGAGACGAACTGATCCAGATTGGGAAAGACTTGAAATGCTTCATTTTCGCCAATGGCAGCGGCAATAAAGGCATGCCGCAGGACGCCCAGCAACGGGTGGACAATCTGACAGACTGCATGGCTTTGATGGACGCCGTGAACGTCCCGATGGAGGATCGCTTCCTTGATCCGCTGGTCTTCCCGGTCGGAGCAGGTCCCGACTTCGGCAAGCACTATCTCGATGCGGTTAAAATGCTCCGAGAGCGTTTTCCCGACGTTCATATCTTCGGCGGGCTAAGCAACGTGTCCTTCGGACTGCCCCGGCGGAAACTGTTGAATCACGCGTTCATAACTTTGGCCATCATGTCGGGCTGTGACGCGATCATGATCGACCCGCTGATGAATTCGCCCGTCGACTATATCGAGTTTCAGATCGCCGCCGACGTCATGACCGCGAAGGACGAATATGCGCTGAACTATTTGAAGTTCGTGCGCGGAAAATAGAGGAGGGTCATTTTTCAGCTCTTACTCAGCTTTGATCAAGTTGAGGCCCTGGGTTGGCTTGGTTCGCTAGGGAATCAGCGCCATTCAGTCTTCTTACGAATCAGGGTTCGGCCGGCGACTTTGCGCATGTCTCAGCCATCGATTATCGCTCGCGCTCAGGCTTTCTCTACCCGGACAGAGATTTCCGCGGCGCAACTTGCCGTGAAGCAGATCGACACTATGCCCTCTCGGCGCCACCGACCCTCGACATCTGGGCCAATGCGCATTTGATCGTCATGAAAGTTCTGCAGGCGCCGCCGCGGCTAGCGCGGCCTCGCTAGGAAGGAGGAAGGCGGCCTCTTTCTTAAGGCGCATCGAGTTGCCCTCCTCCCGCACTTCCTGCAGCAGAAAGTCCCGCAGCGCGTCGATACGACGCGAATGGCGCAGCTCCTCGGGATACACGAGGAACGCCTCCATTTGAGGTCCCTCCACCTCAGGCAGTATCTCCGCTAGCCCTGGCGCCTCTTCAACGACATAATATGGCAGCGCAGCGATTCCCAGTCCGCTGACGACGGCCCGAAAGATCCCGTAGATGTCGTTGACACGTAGCGCTGGCTCGCGGCGCTTGCCAGGCGGTGCCCCCGCTTCGAGCAGCCAATTGAGATTGGTGACCGGGCCGGGCAGGTCGTCACCGTATACAATTACGTCATGTTGATTGAGGTCCCTAGCCGATTTGGGAATACCGCGTCGCCGCAGATATTCTTTGGACGCGAAGACACGATATCGAATCGTCATCAGCCGCCGCTGGATGAGATTGGGCTGGGTCTGAGGCGCGAATCGGATCGCAATGTCCGCTTGTCGGAGAGAAAGATCTAACTCCAAGTTGTCGATCAGAAGTAGCGATATCGCAATGTCAGGGAACATTGAGTGAAATTTATTGATGCGCGAGGTCAGCCAACCGGAGCCAAAAGCAAGCGACGTGGTGATTTTCAGAGGTCCCTTCGGAGCCTCGCGACATTCGTTGATACTTGCCAAGCCGATCGCCATTCGTTCCGCCATTTCGGAAACGGTCCGATAAAGATTTTCGCCCGGCTCGGTAAGCAGCAATCCCCGGACGTGGCGATGGAATAGCGCGACCTTCAGTTCCTTTTCCAAGCCTGCGATTTGGCGACTTACCGCCGACTGACTGAGATTTAGCAGCCGACCCGCGCTTGTGAAGCTGCCGGCCGCCGCCGCAATGTAAAAAATCCGCAACGGACCCCAATCCATCGTCTTTGGACTGTCCGACAATGGTGCAACAGCTTTAGCGGCCACGTCAGTTGTCGTTCCGACTGGGCTCAGGAAATAGCGGCGTTACACGCGATCGTCGGACGCAGGAGCGCGGGTCCAAATGTTGGCGCCAAGGACCGCCCCGCGGGGCTTGGGATGCATTCATCAGTAGTTCGACTTCTGCTCTCCGCCTCGCTCTTCGGTCAGATCGTCTACGAGCTGCTTTGCGAGCTTGACCGCGTGCGCTGCATCTGGCGCGTAGCCATCGGCGTCGATCTTCTCGGCCCAATCGGCGGTAACTGGCGCTCCCCCGACCATGACAGCCGCATTTTCAAGATAGCCCTCGCGCTCCAGGAATTTGATGGTTTCTCGCTGCATCGGCATTGTCGTGGTCAACAGAGCGGACAATCCGATAATATTGGCCTTCGTCTCGCGCGCCTTCGCCAGGAACTTTTCAGGAGAAGAATTTGGTCCGATGTTGTGGACTTCGAAACCATTCCCCTTCAACATCATGGTCACGATATTCTGGCCGATATCGTGCAAATCGCCTTTGACCGTCCCGATGACCACGATGCCCCGCGGAGGCTCGTTGGAAGCCTCCAGGATGGGACGAAGGATGCCCATGCATCCGTGCATGACGCGCGCGGAAATGAGCACTTCGGGGATGAAAATCTTTTCCTGAGCCCATAGGTCCGAAATGATATCCATGCCGCCGATGAGGCCCAAGTTCAGAACTTCTTTTGCATTGACGGTCTCATCCTTGCCGGCCGCTTTCGCCTCGTCGACTGCCTGCTGCACGAGCGTCGTAGCGGTCTGTTGCTCTCCCTTGACGATGGCGTCCGCAAGCTCCGCGTAGTTGATTGTCATAAAAGTCTCCTCCGCATAAGCGTTGATCGTTTGTCAGCGCGCCCTCAGGCCGCGCGGAACTTTCGGCGACGTTGAGCTTTGACGGTCTTGGAGACGGCAAGGGTCTCGGGATCGGTCGCCGCAGTCGCGATCTCCTCGAGCTTCTGAAGTGTCGCGTCAGGCAAGGCTTCGGGCTTGTGGTTCTCGAGTATCCAACGAACCTTGATGTTGCAGGCCTGGTGGGTCTGCTTCTGCCCCTTCTCGGTCCAGACTTGGAAATTGTTGCGATTGAAAACGTCGGGCTGCCATTGCTCCCGGAGGTAGTTGTCCATCGTATGCTGCCGATCGACGAAAATCCGATTCGGAAGCCCGTCCGCGACTTCCTGTATAGTGTCCATCGCGAGGGTCCGATCGTCGATCGGAGCTCCGCGCATGAAGCGACGCACCGCGCCGATGCATTCGTTCGACAGCACCAGATGCTCGAACGAGCCTATCAAATGCGACTCCAGGCTCCCCGCGCCGATATTGAGATGGCAGCCGACCATGGCCGCGCAGAGATAACTCCAGAGGGTTTCTGCACCCGCCTGCGCGTCGAGCATTTTTGAATCCGTGATCCCGGCGGTCGCCATCACCGGTAGCCCGAGCTCGTGGACCAGCTCGGTGAAGATTGCGTGGAACAGATGGTACTCGGCGGCGCCCGAAGACAGGATGCCGTATTTCAGGTCCATGATGCCCGGAAGTATCGCCATCACGTACGGAACGCCCGGTCGCTTCAGCTGGCAGACAATCAGTCCGACCAACGCTTCAGCGAGGGACTGGGCGGCCGCGCCTGGCAATGTCACCGGAGAGGACGCGCCGGACATTGTGAACGCGCCATAGCGTATCGGCAGTCCCTCTCCGGCCAAATAGACGAACTTGTCGAATGCGTGGTTCTTGTGCTTCAGCGGCGAGAGAACCTCATCGTATTGCAAGATGAAGGGTCGCTCGCGCAGCCGATCCCAGCCGCCGGCTACTACCGCCGCCATCTCGCAGATGGCTTTGGTGTCCGCGACCTCGTTCGACAGGTAGATGATCGGCTTCGAAGTGTTCGTCATCATCGCGTGCACTTCGTGCACGAAGCAATCGAAGCCGTAGTCGTCGGCGAGAGAGCCGAGGGCGAACATGGCGTCCAGTTCGGGGAGGTAATCCGTTATCCTCGACGCGTTGCCGATGTCGGCTTTGGCCCAGGGCCGTCGAACCCCGGTGTATGGGTCCCACATTTTGGGACACGCCGAGGTGGGGGAGAAGTAGCTGTTGCGCCCCTCACAATAGAGTTTCGGCTCTCCCCGTCGATTGTATAGGATGAGGCGCTTGGGCGCGGAGCGCAGGCATTGCTCGATGAGCGCCTGCGGAAAGAAGACCTTTTCGCCTTCGTCGTCCAGGGGTTCGATACGGCATCCCGCCTGGCGGCAGAGCTCCAACGCTTCTTTCGAACCCACGCGGTTGCCAGCTCGCTCCAATATCTCGAAGGCTGCATTGATCAGGATGTGCTTTTGGTCCTTTGAGAGCACAGTCAGCGTTGGCGACATCTGCTGCAACAAGCCCGACCATCGAAGATCCGTTGTCATGCCGATCCTCTCCTCCCGAAAGATGACTGCACCGACAGTGTCGCCGCCTTTGGTGATCCAGAATCTGATTCGTGGCGGGCCCCTGATTTGCTCACTCAACTTAAGCCCTAGTGCGCCGCCAACGCAAGCAGAAAATATATGAGTCGCGGCGAAGAATATATTGTCTGGCGTTGACTACGCCGCCTTGACCGCTTGCCCTCCCCTCAGTCGAATGGCCCCAATCTTCTGTGGCTGGGAGTTGATGGCCATGTCGGTAACGAATTTGCTCGCAATTCCAGCGCTGAGGAGCTGGCCGTTCGAGCGGCAAAGTCCTATCGTTGCCTGGACTGGGTTGCCAGGATGACGACGATTGCAACGATCGCTTTTTTGCTGGGCCGTCACTCTCGCCGAGTTGAACTGCCACGGGCGACAAAGAATACGAACTGGCTTGACATATATATTTTTTGAGCGAAGATGGTCCTCAATAAGAAAGCTTGGAGGATTCCGCGAATTTCTCCCGCGGACGAAGTCCGTAAGGGAGGCAACGCACCCGAAAGGCCCAAACGAGGCTCAACGGCGGGAGGAGGACCCAATGAGCAAACTGTTAGATGGACATATCGCTCGTCGCGATTTCATAAAAGCGACTGCGGCGACGGGCGCGGGATTGGCCCTCGCCACCGGAGTCGGTAGCTTCGCGCGGTCCGCAGCGGCGGATCAGATGTTTAAAGGCGAACAGCTTCGCATTTTCACCTACGCGGGCGCGTGGGGGGACCAATTCAAGAAAAACTTTGCTCCTTTATTCAAGGAGGTCACTGGCGCTGACCTCATCATCGAACTCGGTTGGTGGGATTCGATTCCGAAGCTGAAGGCGTCGCCGCCGGGCAAGCCCGCTTTCGATCTCATCATGACGGACGCCACACAAGGATATCCCGCAATTCGCGAGGGACTCTTCCAAAAGGTCAATCTGACCAACGTGCCCAATGCGTCAAAGTTCACGCCTGCGGCCACCGACAATTGGGTCGTTAAAGAAGGTTGGGGGATCACTTGGCCCGATGCGGCGCAGACCGGCGTCTTCAACAACGCAGTCGTCACGCCGCCTCCGACGAGATGGGCCGATCTCCTGGATAAGCGGTTCGACCAGAAACTCGGGATCTACAACTCCTTCTACTTCTCGCTTTTCACCTTCGCATGCATGAAGGTCGACTCCGAGGGAAAGGCGGGCACGGCTCGGGAGGAATGCGAAAAGAATCTCGACGGCGTCCTCAACTTCGCGAAATCGCAACGGGATCGAGTGAACTACTGGTGGCCTTCGTCGTCCGATATGGCGCTGAATCTCGTGCAAAAGAATGTGCTTGCCGGAAACATCCACAGCGTAGACGCCTTCGGACCAATACGCGACGGGCAGCCGGTCGGCGTCTTTGTTCCCGACACGGATCGCGCTTCTTTCCAGGCATTATGGGTCGTGGCGAAAGACACCAAGAAGAAGGAACTCGCCGAAGCCGCGATGAATGTCTTTTGCAGCGAGGCGTTCCAGGAGATTTACGCCTCCGACGGCGGATTCCCGACCGCCATCCCGTCCGTGGCGGAAAAGGTGGCGGCGAAAGACAAGCTATGGGCGTCTATCTACGCTCATACGCCGGAGCAATTCAAAAACGTCGGGTACTATCCGTATGACGCCTATTTCAAACAATGGGACCAGATCGTGAGCGTCTGGGATAAGGAAGTCTTGAGAAAGGCATAGCTTCGGCGGGTCAGAGGAACGAGCCCCGCCGGACGAGACGAAAGGCCTTTATCGGGGGACTTCATTCACCCTCAGTCTCTTCCAAGATACGCCTCCACACTGCTCGACCGGCGAGGAGCTCAGGGCATATGATTCAAGCCAGCGTCTCTCAGCTGACCCCTCGCGGAAAAATGCAGGACTATCCTCACAGTCGCCCGGTCGCCCTCGAAGTTTGTAACCTCTGCAAGCGTTTCGGAGACCTCTACGTCGTCAATCACGTCTCGTTCGAAGTGACGGAGGGGGAGTTCGTTTTCCTGATCGGCCCGAGCGGATGCGGCAAGACCACGACGCTGCGCATGATCGGCGGTTATGAAACGCCGTCCTCGGGCGACATCCTGATCCGCGGCCGTTCGATGAATCGCGTGCCTTTGGACAAGCGCAATATTGGAATGGTCTTCCAAAACTACGCGCTGTTCCCGCACATGACTGTACGACGCAATGTTGAATTCGGCCTTCGGATCAGGAAAATGCCTCGGGCCGAACGACGCGATCGCGTCGACGCGACCCTCGAACTCGTCAAACTGCGCGATTTCGCGGATCGTTATCCCGTTCAGCTCTCCGGGGGACAGCGCCAGCGCGTCGCACTGGCCCGCGTGATCGCCTATGAACCGGACATCCTGCTGCTCGACGAGCCGTTGGCGAATTTGGACAAGCGCCTTCGCGACGTCATGCGCGTCGAACTGAAGAAGCTGCAGGAGAAAGTCGGCATCACCACCCTCTATGTGACCCATGATCAGGAAGAAGCACTGACGATGGCGGACAGGATAATAGTCCTGGATCAGGGAAATTTGCTTCAGGTGGGTTCGCCCAAACAGGTCTACAACTGCCCGAAAACGGCATTTGTAGCGACTTTTCTTGGCGAGACCTCTTCGTTCCGAGGTCAAGTCGACAGCATCTCGAGCGACCTCGCACATATCACCATCGAAGGCGGGCTTCGAGCTTCGCTTTTGCATTTAGGTGGCAGTTTGACGGTTGGGGACACCCTGGTGGCGTCCATCCGTCCGGAGCGCGTGCGCCTCAGCCGACAGCCTCCGCAACAACAGGACAATGCGTTCGCCGGGATCGTCGATTTCGTCTCGTACGCCGGCGCCTATGTCGTTTACATAGTGCGATCTCCCGACCGCAGCATTGTCATTCGAGCGAGTGAGCCGATCCCGAGCGGCTATCCGAGCTTTGGCGAGGGAGACAAGGTATTTGCATTTTGGGAGCCGGGCCACGCTGTTTATGTGAGAGAGTGAGACCGTGGCGATTTCATACAGTTCGCGGGTGAGCGTCGACTTCCGCGGATCGCTTTTGGATCGCGCGGGGCCCTACTACAAATACTTCCTGCTGGCGCCGCTCCTGATCACGATTCTCGCATTCTTTGTCGGTCCCTTGATCTGGCTTTTCCGCGTGAGTCTTTATGTGAGTCGTGGCGCGTCAGGATTTGGCATCGGCGGTGCCAAGGGAGAGGGCGGAGGCTATTACATCGAAGGCACCTGGACGCTCAACAATTACATTCGGATATTTACGGACGGGTATTTTCTCTCCGTACTCGGTTTCACGATAGAATTGGCGCTCATCATAAGCATCGTGGCGATGCTCATCGCCTATCCGTTTGCATATTACATCTACAAATCGGGCCCGCGGCTGAAGGCCGCGCTGCTTGTCCTGGTGCTGCTCCCGAAGCTGAGCAACATGCTGGTTTTGGTGTACGGACTGGAGATCGTACTTTCAAACAACGGGCTGGTGAACAACGCTCTCGCCGCATTGCATCTGGTCTCGGAGCCCGTCAAGCTGGTCTACACCCTGTTTTCGGTGATCGTCGGCGAAGTGCTGCTGATCGTTCCTTACACGGTGCTTGTGATAACAGCGACGCTGCATGGTCTCGACCCGACGCTGCGCGAAGCGGCGAAAGGAATGGGGGCGAGCCCGGCCAAGGCGTTCTGGCTGGTCACCTTTCCGCTCAGCCTCCCCGGCGCTTCGATGGCCTTGCTCATAACGGTCGTGTGGGGCCTGGGAGCTTTCGTGTCTCCAGCGCTGCTCGGCAATCCAAATACGGAGACGATGGCGCTGGAAGTGCCGAAACAGACATTCGAGGACGTGAACTGGGCGATGGGCTCGGCGATCGCGTTCGCTATTCTCGCACTCATGACTGGGTTCGTCCTGATTTACAACTGGGCGCTTTCATCTCACATGGCCTGGCGCTCCTGAGCTTTCCTTCAGGATAAGAGAATGCGGTGGCTTGGTCGATGCTTCTTTCACCTCTTCGCGGCGCTGGTCGTCGCCTATTTCTTGCTGCCCATAGTCGTCACGGTCATGATGTCGTTCACGCCAACGCGCTTTCTGCAATTGCCGACTACGAAATGGTCGTTGCAGTGGTACTTCGCTTTCTTTGAAGATGTCGAGTGGACGGACGCGCTGCGCAACAGCTTGATCGTCGGGGCCTTGACCGTCGTTCTGGCTCTATTCATCGGTTTAACCGCTGCGATCGGCTTTGCCCGTTTTCAATTCCGCTGGAAAGCGGCCCTGTACACACTCGCGCTGACCCCTGTCTTCACGCCGGCGGTCATTCTGGCGATGGCTCTGCTTGCCCTCGCGTACGAATGGGGGCTCGAAGGCGGGTATCTGATCATTGCCATCGGACATTCACTTTGGGCGTTTCCGCTCGTCATCATAGTGATGCGCGTCAGCCTGGAAGGGCTCGATCCCTCGCTCGAAGAGGCCGCAAGGGGCATGGGAGCGAGCCCTTGGCGGACGTTTCGTGAAGTGATCCTGCCGCTTGTGGCGCCGTCCGTGCTGGTGGGCGCGCTCTTTGCGTTTATCATCTCAATCAATGAATTCATCATGGCCCTGTTTCTCGGCTCTTCAGAGACCGAGACGCTTCCCAGGATCATCTATCCGACGTTGCGGTACCGTCTGACCCCGCTCGTCGCGTCCGCGTCGGGCGTGCTGATGCTTTTGACCGTAGTAGTTCTGCTGCTTTGCGCGAGGTTAATGAATTTCCGCAAGCTGGTTGAATACAACCGCCCGCACTAGAGCTGCGGCGTCAGCGAGCCGAGAACAGGGTATCGAGCCCACCGTGTCGAGGGAGGAACTATGCGCCAATTGATGACTCGCGACAATTCCATGTCGCCCAGGGGCCTGTTAAGCCGAAGGGGAATGATGCGCGGAAGTCTGGTCGCAGCCGGCTCCACCGTGGCAGCTTCCCTCGCGCTTGTCGAAGAAGCCAAGGCTGAGGCCGACATTCCAAGTTGGCTGAGAGTGCCCGGCGAGCCTGTCCGCAGCTATGGTCAACCGGCCGAGACTGAGGCGGACGTCAAGCGCGCGCCAATTCAAATCTATAAGGATCTGGCGCCTGCATATGGGTTCTCGGGCACGCCGCTGCAGAAACTGCGCGGCACAATCACGCCAAACGGCTTGCACTTCGAGGTTCACCACGGCGGGCGCCCCCTGCTCAATCCTGTCGAACACAGGTTGATCATCCATGGGTTGGTTAACCGCCAGCTAAAATTCGATGTGGCAACGCTTGAACGCTACCCAATGGTCACTGGCGTGCATTTCATAGAATGCGCGGGCAATAGCTTCTTCAATGCTATCTTCGATGAGCCGAAACAATTGGGCTGCGACATGCTTCACGGCCTCGTTTCGAACTCCGAATGGACCGGCGTTCCGCTGCGCATACTTCTCGAGGAAGCTGCTATAAAGCCGGATGCCAGGTGGGTGATTGCGATCGGAAACGATGCGCCCAATCTCGCGCGTTCAATCCCAATCGAGAAGGCTATGGGCGACGCCGTTCTTGCTCTTTATCAGAACGGGGAGCGTGTCAGGCCTGAACAGGGCTACCCGATGCGCGTGGTTCTGCCGGGTTATCAGGGGAACATGAATATCAAGTGGGTGACCAGCTTGCAGGTGACCTCCAGACCTGCATACACCAAAGATGAATCGGGTGAATATACAGATATCCTCGCCGATGGGAAAGTCCTCGATTTCGCCTTTACCATGGGAGTAAAGTCGGTAATTACGCATCCCTCTGGCACTATGTCAATGTCCGGCCCCGGAGTCTACGAGATCTCGGGTCTGGCATGGTCAGGATTGGGAAAAGTCGCCCGGGTCGAGGTGTCCACTGACGAAGGCAACAGCTGGTCCGACGCGGATCTCCAAAAGCCCGTGTTGGACAAGGCTATGACTCGCTTCGCAATCGAATGGAAGTGGGACGGAAAGCCGACGACGCTGTTGAGTCGCGCCCACGACGAGGCCGGCTACGTGCAACCTACCCGAACCGCTTGGAAGAAGCGTTACGCCCCCAGCAACTACAATCATTACAACGCCATTCAAGCTTGGCGTATTTCAAGCGATGGAGCGGTGACAAATGCGCACACTTGAGATGATTTTTGCGTTCTCAGCGCTCCTAGTGGGAAGCGTGTCCGCCTTGGGCCAAACTCCCCAACTTGGCCAGGTCCTCCAAGACAGAGAAATTCCGTTTTTCGCCCGCTATATCATGCCGGATGGCGCCGGCTTGCCGGCTGGAAGTGGCTCGGCAACGGCAGGCAGGCGAGTTTGGGAAAGCCGATGTGCAAGCTGTCATGGCGCGACCGGGAGCGAAGGACCGATTATGCCTCCAGTTGGTCCAACGGCGACTTATGCCAAGTCGGCCGGGAAATATTGGCCGTACGCTACTACGCTCTTCGATTACATTCGCCGAGCGATGCCCTTTCCCTCACCGAAGTCTCTAAGCGACGAAGATGTCTATTCGGTTACGGCATTCATTCTTTACCGCAATGGCTTGATAAAGGAGAACGAATCGATCGACGCGAATTCTCTCCCGCGACTCGCCATGCCTGGGCGCGACAATTTAACTGATCTTTGGGCCAAGCAGGGGGAGAAGCCTTACTGAGTGTCGGTTCCCTCGCCACATCCCGTCACGTTCCCAGAGTATTTGCTGCAGTTCGGCGCGAAATCCTGAAAGAGGTCAACGGGGCCCATCTTTTTGATGACGTCAAAGCCCTGAGGCCTCGAATTGTCGCCGGGCCGAAACGTGTTCAGGACTTGACCAGGGCGCCCTGTGGACCCCAGACCGAGTGGCCGCGACGCTTGCATGTTCCACCCGGGCCACCGCCTAAAGGCGTGGGATTTCCTGCCCTATCGGGGCGCTAAATTGGGCGCGACTTTCTCGCCGCCTGACAGGACTGATTTTAGACTTGCACAATTACCCCAAGGTGACGCATCGCGACAAAGCCAACACAGAGCGAGAGCGAGCCCGGTAATAATCCCTCGCCGCGCCAAGCTGAGGCATGGCGAAGGTGCGCAAGTCGGGAAAGGAAGCCGGCAGTACATCTGACGTCCGGGGTGACGGCGTGAGGTCGTGATGCGACCGTCCAGTAGGTTGCCTCTGGCGAGTGCACTCAAGGCCGATGTGGCCGTGCCTCTAATCATCGTGGAGGTGTCGCGGTGAAGATTGCTTCGGCAGCGCCTATCGTCACACCCACCTCCGCACCTCTCTTGTGTAGCTGTCGAACACCTCGCCGAACTGGCGGCGCATTTTGACCTCTTCAAACGGAATCTGGACCCAATTCATGGTTGCGAAGAACGCGATCGAAGCCACGAACATCGGCCACGTTCCGATCAAACAGGCAACGCCTAACGTGACGATCGCCCATCCGAGATACATGGGATTGCGCGTGAACCTGTAAGGTCCGGTTGCGCCAATGATCAACAGGATGCCAAGCCAGATGATTGGTAACCCGGATATGCGCGGCCAGCCGAAGAGGTAACTGACGCCGACAGCGAACAGCAGTCGTTGGCCATACTTCAATCCTTCGGGGCAGACGGGATCACTGGCCTATGCTACGTCCTCTAGTGACTAGAGGAGCAAGCCCTATGAGCATGACCGCCGTGCCGATTGGCGAGGCCGCCCGGCAAAGCGGCGTGAAGGCGCCGACGATCCGCTATTACGAGCAGATCGGGCTTTTGCCCAACCCTCCGCGCAGCGAAGGGAACCGCCGCCAGTACGACACCGACGATTTGCGGCGGCTGGCCTTCATCCGTCACACCCGCGAATTAGGGTTCGAGATCGACGCCATCCGCGCGCTTCTGGCGTTACAGGATGACCCCGACCAGTCATGCGCATCGGCCGATCAGATCGCCCGCGCCCGGTTGGTCGAGGTGGAACAGCGTATCGCCAACCTGACAGCCCTGAAGGCCGAGCTTCAGCGCATGGTTACAGGTTGTTCGCATGGCCGGGTGGATCAGTGCCGGGTCATCGAGGCGCTTGCCCAATCAGCGGCAACGCTAACGTCCCTAGCCGCTCAAAAGGGTTCGTTTTTAAGAAACAAGGCCAGCTCGTAAAACTTTAAACAATCGATTTTCTCAGGGCCGAAGTATGGGTTGCGGTTTGGCGATATGCGCCTATATTGAGGGCATATCGCCAAAGGAAGACCATCCTGACTTACTCCCGCCCCTTACGAGCCGACGAGATCTCTGGAATTCGCGGGCAAACCCGCCGCGGGGTGATCGAAGCCACCCGACAGGGCCTACCTGTCTCCGGCATAGAGGAACTGCTTAAGTCCGGCCGGCTCACCCTGGCCGAAGTCGATCGAATCGTCCTGCCGCGAAAGACCTTGAGCCATAGGCGCAAGATTGGCCGGCTTACGCCGGAGCAGTCTGACCGGCTGGTCCGAGTGGTTCGGGTTCTTGCCGCCGCCGAGGAAACCTTCGGATCGCAGGACAAGGCGTCTCGCTGGCTTCGGCGCCCGACGAAGGTGCTGGAGGGCGAAGCGCCACTTGAATTGCTCGACACCACCGAAGGCGCAAGGGAGGTGGAAGACCTCCTTCACCGGATCGATCATGGCCTGGCCGTGTGACGACGGTCTGGCGGATTTGTCGGCGGCCCTTCGCGGATCTCTCAGGTAACGGCGCCCGCCTCTATGGCGGCCGGTGGAACACGCTCGGGCGACCGCTGATCTATGCCGCGGAGAGTGCGGCGCTCGCAGTGCTCGAGGTCCGCGTTCACCTGGACCTCGACTGGGACATGCTGCCTGATGACTATGTGCTCGTTGCGATCGACACGGCCGCGATCGTCGCGGAGACGATCCACGAGCTTCCCGACGATCCGCGCGCGATCGGCGACGCGTGGATTGAGTCTCGGCGATCCGCACTTCTGCGTGTCCCTTCATGGATCGTGCCAGAATCGCACAATGTCCTGATCAATCCGGCTCACCCGGACGCCCCGTCGATCCAACTCGGCCCCATCCGGCCGTTTCGGTTCGACCGGCGGCTGTGGGCGCCGCGCTGAGTTCCTCCGAACGCGCGGCGCCAATTAAGATTGACCGCCAGATGCCGCAACCTTAGTCGCCCCTGCAGTGGCGGCCCGAGATTCCCATGACCCTTGCATTCCTTCAGTCTTCCATCCGATTTGCTTCTGGCCTTCTCGCCTGTCTGCTTCTGGCCACTCTCGTTGGTCTCGCCCACGCCGAGACACCCACGCGCCTCGACGCGATCGTGGGAGCCGGAGCTCTTCGCGTTGGCCTGACCGAGGACTACCGGCCGTTCTCGTTCGCTGACGCTTCCGGCAAGGTCGAAGGCATCGATGTCGACATGGCGATGAGCCTTGCGCAGTCGCTCGGCGTGAGGCTGGAAATTGTGAAAACGAGTTGGCCGACGCTCAAATCCGATCTGGAGGCGAACAGCTTCGACATCGCGATGGGTGGGATCACCATCACCCTCGACCGTCAGAAAATGGGGTTGTTCTCCAACCCCGTCTTTTCAAGCGGCAAGACGCCGATCACGCATTGCGGAGACGAATCGAAATACGGAACGATCGCGGCGATCGATCAGCCCGGCGTGCACGTCATCGTCAATCCGGGAGGAACCAACGAGCGCTTCGACCGGGCTCATCTACAAAGAGCGACGATCGTCCCGTGGAGCGACAACGCCACGATCTTTGATGAGCTGGTCCAGGGCAAAGCGGATCTGATGATCACCGACGCCGTGGAAACGAGAGTGCAGGCGAAACTGCATCCCGGCGTCCTATGCCCAGTCCATCCGAACGCGCCGTTCGACCATTCGGAACTCGCCTACTGGATGCCGCGCGATCCAATCTTCGCGGCTTACGTCAATCAATGGCTGAACCTGCTCGATCTCTCGGGCGAGCATCAGGCGATCCTCGCCCGATGGATGCCTTGAGGCCGTTACGACCGGCTTCACGAAGAGCGCGGCTGCCCGCTCCTCGCGCAAGAACCTCGACCGACCAATTTACGATGGCCCGGGGGCAGTCGACTCCCTATTCGATGGCGACAATCTCGATTTCGTGGCCATCCATCTCCATCGCCTCACCGACCCGCTTTCCAATGAGCCGATGGGCAAGCGGGGACACATAGGCGATCGATCCGGCGCGGGGATCCGCCTCGTCCTCGCCAACGATCCGGAACGTCTGGCGGCGACCGTCGTCGCGCAGGATCGTGACCTGGGAGCCGAACGCGACCGCCGTCGCGCTCGCGGGCTCCGGCTGCAGAACCGCACTCGCGACGCGTTCCGCGAAATAGCGCGCATCCCGTGCAGCCAATTCCAGAGCGCGACGGCGCTCGTTCGCGTCCTCTATCGCCTGCGCGGCCTTCAGCGCCTGCTGACTGTCGGCGAGGGCCCGCTCGAGCGCGCGGAGGCCGGATTGGGTCACAAGGTTGGGATGTGCGGAAATCGCCCGCGGCGGCAGGCTCACCTCCTGTGCGGCCTCCGCGCTCTCTTCCCGGACGAACGCAACGCTCATTTATCGGCCCTCCTTGAGGAGAGGACATATAGGACGCAATCGCACAATTGTGATCGCGAGGCCCGTTAGAGGAGACCCTGCCTCCTTGTTGTCCACCACCATGTGCGAGCCCAGACTCGTCCCGAGCTCGCGGCGGGCGGAAGCGTCATCCGTTCAGCCCATCGGGCGAAAGCAAGCCCGGCTTACGAACCTGCCGCCGTCTTCAGCTTCGACAGCGCGCGGATCTTCACGCGGACGCTGGCGGGCTTGGCGGCGGCCTTGACCATTTCGCCGGTCGCCGGATTGCGAACGAGCGTGCCAGCCCGTCGCGCCGGGACCTTGCGCAGGCCGACCTTGAGAAGGCCGGGCAAGACAAATTCGCCGACGCCACGCGGATGGACGGAACCGAGGAACAGGTTCTCCAGTGTCGCGTAGACGCCGGCGGCGGTCTTCCGTGGGATTTCGTTTTCTTCCGCGATGAGATTGATCAGCGCCGATTTGGTCACCGCCTGTTTGACCGGCCTGATCGCCGGGGAAGCAGCCTTCGGAGCGGTCCTGACCACAGCTTTCCGAACAACCTTCGCCATCAGAACCTTCCTATGATCGTGAGTCTTGAACGCGCTCTCGCGCCAGCGATTCGAGCTTCCTCCCTATTGGATATGGACGCGATTCGCAATGAATTGCAGCCAATTCCTTCACTTCGGTCATGAATAATGACGCTCGCGGGTCGTCCGCACAAACGACACGATCACTTTCGGCGGAACACCGCACTCAGATTGTTTGCGGGCATTTCGGTGATAACGGGAGCCGAAAATCCGACGGATTGCGCCATCGCGGCAACCGCTTGCAGGTCTCGCAGACCCCAGTTCGGGTTGCGATCGCGTAGGTTCTGGTCGAATGCTTGATTGCTCGGCGCCGTTGCGAACCCCTCGCGTATATACGGACCGTAGAGATACAGCGGCGATCCCGGAGGGAGTATCGCGGCGGCCCCTTTGAGCAATCCTAGCGTCGCCTTCCAGGGTGAGATGTGGACCATGTTGATGCAGATGATCCCGTCAGCCGATGCGATCGGCCAAACTGGATTAGAGGCGTCCAGCGCTATGGGCGCGCGCACGTTCGTCACGCCTGTGGCATTCGCCCATGCGGCGACACTCAGCAGGGCATCCTGCTCAGGATCGGAAGGTTGGAAAACAAGGCTTGGGAGATTTCTCGCGAAATGAACGACATGCTCGCCAGAGCCGCTTGCGATTTCGAGGATGACGCCCGTCTTTGGCAGGACATCGCGAAGGACATCCAGAATGAAATCGCGATTGCGCAGTGTCGCAGACGCATACTGGCGGTCGTCGCTCATCTTCTTCACGGATTCCGGGAACCCTGGCCTAGGGTAGCCTACGGGGCAAGAGTCGTCGCCAGCGCGGCGGCGATCGAGGACAGCCTCTACGATCCCACGAACGCGGCGCTCCGGGCCTGAACGGCCTCGGCGATCTTCGATGGATTCGGAATGGCCTCGATGGAGTACGGCGTCGACTCGTAGACCGCCTTGACCCAGTTTGTAGATGTGCGCCGTGTGCCGCCAGAGATTGGGCGCGGCGCGAGACGGGTCGTCGTCCGGGAAATAGTGGCGCGGCAGCGGATAGTCTGGATCATTCGCGCGGTCTCGATGATATTCGACGCTGAGCGTATCGGTTTCGTATTCCGGATGGTTCAGGATATAGACCCGCCGCGGAAAGAGCCCGCTGTTGTCGTCGAGCGGCTCGGACTCGACGAGCATATTTGGCCCCGCCTCTTCCGAATCCGCGACGATCTCGAGTGCGGGAACCTTGAGAATATCCTCACGCTTCGGGCTCTTCCAGCGCGACACCGGAGCGGGAAAGATGTCAGGGAAACCGAACAGGAGCCCCGTCTTGTCCGAGATCAGGCGATGCTCGAACAGGCCGA
>Ga0209624_10000079_pt1 | contig 90170 bp, 81 predicted proteins | sample JacPinW_OM2H0_O1_FD_188565 | JGI IMG/M metagenome (GOLD analysis project Ga0209624, IMG submission 188565) | Forest soil microbial communities from Algoma, Ontario, Canada - Jack Pine, Ontario site 1_JW_OM2H0_O1 (SPAdes) (version 2) | ecosystem: Environmental > Terrestrial > Soil > Boreal... | reverse complement strand
TCCGATCTGGGATCACGACATGGTCTGCCCCGGTCACTTTCAGCAACAGCTCTTCAATCTCGTGGTGGTGGAGCCGGGCAACCTCCGCAGTATCTTTGAAGTCCTCGATTTCACTCGAGTGCGCAACCAGCTCAAAGCCTTCCCGGTCAAGAGAGGGAGCCTCGATACGCTCGCGTGCGTCTTCGACAGCGATCTGGCGTGGATCGAGCTCGAGAATATCCCGGGAATGGTCGTTGGCGTAGTAACGCGGGCGCTGCGTCATCTCGCCGATATAGTTGACCAAGCCCTTGACGGAGCGTGCGCACATCGCGGCAGACTAGCTTTCGACACCAATCAAATCAAGGGCTTGAGGCAAGGGGCCTGCCCGCATGGGGCGGCGCGACCGTGTACGCCAGCGCACATACCTCGCGGCCGGGCGGGTATATGGTGCCGGTAACATCCTAGGGAGGGGACCATGAAGGCCGATCGCCTGCGCGGTGCCGCGGCGTCGAGGAAGGCGCCCACCGGCATTGCGGGTTTCGATGAAATCACACGCGGCGGGCTTCCGCGAGGCCGTACCGCGCTGGTGCAGGGCGGTCCCGGCTCCGGCAAGACCATATTCGGCCTGCAATTCCTCGTTAATGGCGCGCGTCAATTCAAGGAGCCGGGAATCTTCGTCGCCTTCGAAGAGACCTCGCAGCGCGTCATGGCCAATGCCGAGAGCTTCGACTGGCGGCTTCCGCAACTGCTGCGCAAGCTACTGCTGTTCGTCGACGCGCAGCCGCAGCTTGACCTGGTGCAATCGGGTGACTTCGATCTGTGCGGCATGCTGGCGGGGCTGGAGGCGCAGGCCGCCGCGCAAAAGACGCGGCGCATCGTGTTCGACGCATTGGATATCGTGTTGGCGCTGCTCCCGGACCTCGCGGCGCGACGACGGGAAATCTATCGGCTGCATGATTGGCTGCTCAAACGCGAGCTGACCTGCATCGTGACTCTGAAGGCGCCGGTGGATGATCCAAGTTCGGTCACGCAGCAGCCGTACGGCTTCATGCAGTTCATGGTGGATTGTTCGGTAATCTTGAACCACAGCGTCGTGCTCGGGGTTTCGCAGCGCAATTTGCGGGTGCAGAAATATCGAGGTTCGCAGTTCGATGAAAATGAATCCCCCTTCGTGATCGGTAAGATGGGGTTCGATGTCGCCATCGTGCGCCTGCTGGGCCGGGCCGACGCGGCGGTCACGCACGAACGCGTGACCAGCGGAGTGAAGCGGCTGGACACCATGTTGGGCGGTGGTTACTACCGCGCAGCCTGCGTACTCATCACCGGCTTTCCCGGCACGGCTAAGACCACCCTGAGCGGCGCATTCGCGGAGGCGGCGTGCCGGCGCGGGGAGCGCACTCTGTTCGTGAGCTTCGATTCGGACGGTACCGAAGTGATCCGCAATTTGAGTTCGGTGGGCATTCTGCTCAATCGCCATGTCAAGAGCGGGGTGCTGCGCATGGCTTCCTCGCGCACCGTGAACGGCAGCGCCGAGATGTGCCTGGTACGCATCAAGGAACTCGCGCAGGCGCACGGCGCGCGCTGTCTGGTGATCGATCCGGTGTCGGCGCTGTCGCAATTCGGCAACGAAATGACGGCCTATGGAGTGGCGGAGCGGCTCCTCGATTGGTCGAAGGCCGAGCGCATCACCTTGGTGTGCACCAGCCTCAGCAATGAGATTTCGGAACGAGCCGAGGACGATACTCTGCTGCACATGTCGGCCATGGCCGATACCTGGATACATTTGAATTACTTGGTGCAGGCGGGGGAACGCAACCGCGGCATGTCCATCATCAAATCGCGCGGCACCGCGCACTCGAACCAAGTGCGCGAGCTGATCTTGAGCAATGACGGAGTGACCTTGGCGGACATATTCACCGCGGGGGGCGAGGTATTGATGGGCACCATGCGCTGGGAGAAGGAGAGTGCCGAGCGGGTGGCGGTTGAAGTGGCGGCGGTGGCGCGCAAGCTCAAGGGAGTCACCCTGGACGCCGAGCAGGCCGAGTTGGGGGTGCGGCTGAAGGCGGTGCAAACGGAATTCATCGCCAAGCAGATCGAGAAAACTCTGCTCGCGAGCACGACGGCAAGCCGCAAGGCGGAGGTGCTGCGCGGCAACGTGCGCATGCGCGAGTTGCGCAGCGGCGACGCGGCAGCGCCGAAGCGCAAGTGACAGCCATGCGGCAGCGCGCGATTTTCAAATTTCAATTGTACGTTGCGGCGGACTCGCAGAACTCGGCGCAGGCGACGGCGAACCTCGGGGCGCTATGCCGGAAATACCTGCCGGGGCGCCACGAAATCGAGATCGTCGATGTATTCCTCGAGCCGCAACGTGCCCTGGCCGAGGATATCCGCATGACGCCGACCCTGCTGAAAATTTCGCCGCGGCCGGTGCAGAGGATCATCGGCAACTTGAGTCAGACGCAGCGGGTGCTGGATACCTTGGGGCTGATGGCCGGGGCGGCGTGAGCGGGCACGAGCGGCCGGGAGCGGAATCGGGCGGCGCGGCGCAGCCGGGCGGGGTTGTGGAGCCGAGCGGAGCTGCGGAGCCGAGCGGCGCGGGGAGCGACGCCGGCGAGCCGGCTGGGGAAATTTCGATGGTGATCCGCGCGCTGCGCGCCGCAGATTTACGGCTGCAGGAATTGACGGCGGGCGAGGTGGATTCGGTGTCGGATCGCGAAGGCCGCGCCTATCTGCTGCAGCCGGCACAGGACCGATGGCGTGAGAGCGAGGCGGCGAAGCATCGAGCCGGTGCCGAGACTCTGCTGCGCTTCGCGGCGGCGATGGACGCCACGTCCGATGCCATCTATCTGGTGGATCGGCTGAGCATGCGCTTCATCTATGCGAATGAGGCGGCCTGCCGTAGTCAGGCGCAGACGCGCGCGGGGCTCCTGTCGCTGGCGCCCTCGCAGGTGTTCGATATGCCCCCGGCGGCACTCGAGCGGGTCTACGATACTCTGATCGCCAGCGGTGTAGAGATGAAGCCCGAAGAGGTGCTCGGCCGCGGCCGCGAAGGCGCAAGGATCTGGACGGAATTGCGCCGACACGCGCAGCGCACGGGCGAGCGTTGGACCATCGTCACCCTGGTTCGCGACATCACGGCGCGCAAGGATGCGGAGACCCGCATTCTTCGCTTGAATCGGGTGCACGCGGTGTTGAGCAGCATCAACACCCTCATCGTGCGGGTGCGCAGCCGCGACGAGCTATTTACCGAATCCTGCCGCATTGCCGCAGAGCAGGGCGGCTTCCCGAAGATATGGATTGGGATGGTTGATCGCGCAGCGATGAAAATCGTGCCCATGGCTGCGGTGGGCATCAGCGAGGGGTACTTGGATTTCGTGAAAAAGAAACTGTCGCTGCACGCGGGCGCGCCCTTTGGCAACACGTTGACTGCGCGTGCGGTACGCGAGCGGCGCGCGCTCTGGGCCAACGATCTGGAGGTCGACACCGACGTGGTGTTCCACTCTCAACTGGTGGCGGTAGGAATCCGCTCCATGGCGGTGTTTCCGCTGTTGATCGCCGAAGAAGTCGTGGGCATGGTCGCGTTGTACGCCGAGGAAACGGAGTTCTTTCATGCCGACGAACTGAAATTGCTGACTGAATTGACCGGGGACATCGCCTTCGCCATCGATCACATCGACAAGCAGGAGCGGTTGGACTACATCGCCTACTACGATGTGCTCACCGGGCTCGCGAATCGCGGTTTGTTTCTGGAGCGCGCCGAGCAATACATCCGCAGCGCCGCAATCGGACAGCGCAAGCTGGCATTGTTCTTGATCGATCTGGAGCGTTTCAAGAATATCAACGGCAGTTTGGGAAGGCCCGCGGGAGATACGCTGCTCCGACTGGTGGCCCAGTGGCTGATCGGACATGTGGGAGATGCGAATCTGCTGGCGCGCGTCGGGCCCGATCATTTCGGCATGCTGCTGCCGAATATCCTGCGCGTCGAGGAGGTGGCACGGGTCCTGGAAGATACTCTGCATACGTTTCTAGGCCATGAGTTTGTGGTGGCCGAAGTAGTGCTGCGGATTTCGGCCAAGATCGGCGTGGCCGTGTATCCCGAAGATGGAGCGGACGCCGACACCTTGTTCAAGAATGCGGAGTCGGCGCTCAAGGACGCGAAGCGCAGCGGCGCGCGCTACCTTTGCTATGCGGAGAAGATGACCGCCTCGATGGCCGAACGCCTGTCTTTGGAGAGTCGATTGCGTCAGGCCTTGGAGCGGGGCGAGTTCGTGTTGCACTACCAGCCCAAGGTGAACATTGTGAGCCAGGAGTTGACGGGGGTCGAAGCGCTGCTGCGCTGGCAAGATCCTTTGACAGGAATGATGCCGCCGAATCGGTTCATTCCAATTCTGGAGGAAACGGGGCTGATTCATGAAGTGGGGCAGTGGGCGCTCCGTGAGTCGGTTGCGGTTTACCGTCGCTGGTGTGAGGCGGGCTTGCGCCCCGTGCGAATCGCGGTAAATGTCTCGCCCGTGCAATTGCGCAATCGCGGATTCGTGGCGGAGATACAGCAGGTGTTGGGCGCCGATGCGGCGGCGGCAGCCGGGCTCGAATTGGAAATTACAGAAAGCATCATCATGGAAGACGTGAGATTCAGCATCGCGAGCTTGCGGGCGATTCGTGCGCTGGGCGTCGGCATTGCCATCGACGACTTCGGCACGGGATTCTCATCGTTGAGCCACTTGGCACGCCTGCCCGTGCACACCTTGAAAATCGATCGCTCCTTCATCATCGACATGACCGTAAGCCCGGAAGGCCTGGCCTTGGTGTCCACCATCATCAACCTGGCGCACTCGCTCAAGCTCAATGTGATCGCGGAAGGCGTCGAAACCCAGGAACAATCGCGGCTGCTGCGGGTGCTCAACTGCGACGAAATGCAAGGTTACTTGATCAGCAAGCCGCTGCCGCGCGAGATTTTCGAAGCCAAGTATCTTCGTGCGGGCGGTGCGGGCGGTGCGGGGGTTGTGCGCGGTGTGGGCGGCGCGGGGGCAACCGGCGCTTCGGACACATGATGCAGGCGCTCAAGCATCGGATCGCCCGCGTGATTGAATCGCAATCTTTGTTCCCGCTCGCGGCGCTTCTGCTGCTTGCCGGAGTTTGGGCAGTCACCTACGGCGTAGCCGGCGTACGCAATGCCGCGGCGGAACAGGAGGCGGCAGCGTCCAACGCTGAACTGCTCGATACCTATGAAGCGCAGGTAGTGCGGGCGTTGCGCGATGTCGATCAGACCTTGAATTTGGTGAAGTTTTGGCACGAGCGCGGACTGGGCCCACGCGGGGTCACGGAGCTCAAGGATCACGGTTTATTGCCGCCGGATCTGTTGTTCATGGTGAGCGTGAGCGATGCCGCCGGCGTCATCATCGACAGCACGCGTCCCTTGCACCAGGAGAGCGTTGCCGGCCAGGATTATTTTCTGGCTCAGCGTCGCAGCGATGCATTATTTGTCGGCCAAGTCCGACCCGCTCCGGGCGCAGATGCCCAGGTACGGTTCAGCCGCCGGCTGAATGGGCCCACCGGAGTCTTCGACGGCATCGTCATCGTGGCGGTGGACGCGGCCTATTTCGTGAGCGGCTACGAGACTTCGACCTTGGGCGAACAGGGAGTGCTCGGATTGCTCGGGAGCGACGGGGTTTTTCGGGTCCGGCGCACGGGAGATAGGGTGAGCTTTGGCGAGGCGGCGGATTACGCGGCGGTGATGGCGGCGTCGAGTGCGAGCGCTGAGAAGCCGGTGAGGTCGATCGACGGCTCGGAGGGAGTGCGTCGTTGGGTGCGGGCGCGTGAGCTATATGGATTTCCCCTCGCCGTAGTGGTCGGACTGGGAGTGGACGAGCAGCTGGCCGGCGCCGTGCGCGATACCCGGCAGTACATTTGGCGGGCGGCGTGGGCAAGTGTGTTGATCATGGTGCTCACGGCGCTGCTGGGTGGATTGAGTGGGCAATTGGTACAAAGCCGCCTGCGGGAACGCGAGGCGGCTTTGGCGCATTCGCAGCGAGTGGAGTACCTCGCCTATCACGATGGACTCACCGGCCTGCCCAATCGAAGCATGTTCAGCAAATTGCTGAATCAAGGCATCAGCGAGGCGAAGCGCTACGGGAGAACGCTGGCAGTGGCCTTTCTGGACTTGGACCGCTTCAAACAAATCAACGATTCTTTGGGACATGAGGCGGGGGATCAATTGCTGAAAGAAGTTGCCGCACGGCTGCTGGGTTGTGTGCGGGAAAGCGACATCGTTGCGCGCCTGGGAGGCGATGAATTCGTGGTGCTGCTTCCCGAGAGCGGCCGCGGCGGCGATGCGGCAATCGTCGCGCAAAAGATTCTGACGGTTGTGGCGCGGCCGTTCACTCTCATCGGTCAGGAGTTTCGGGTGACGGTGAGCATCGGCATCAGCTCTTATCCCGAGGACGGGTTGGATGAACAGACCCTGACCAAAAATGCCGACATTGCCATGTACCAGGCCAAGGAAGGGGGCAAGAACAATTTCCAGTTCTACGCCGTGGCGCGAAATGTCAACACGCTGGAGCGCCTCACCCTGGAAGCGAGCCTGCGCCACGCGCTGGTGCGGGAGGAGTTCCATCTGTTGTATCAGGCGAAGCGGGACATTGTCAGCGGCCGAGTGACGGGCATGGAGGCGCTGCTGCGTTGGCAGCATCCGGACTTGGGCGTGGTGAGCCCGACGCAGTTTCTCGCAATTGCCGAGGAGAGCGGCTTGATCGTGCCCATCGGCCGCTGGGTGCTGAAGACGGCGTGCCTGCAGAACGTGGCGTGGCAGAAGCGCGGCCTACCGCCCCTGTGCATGGCGGTCAATCTCACGCCCCGGCAGTTCTACGATGAGGGACTGATCCCGGACGTATGCGCCATCCTCGAGAACACCGGCATGGAGCCGCATCTTTTGGAGCTCGAATTCTCCGAAGCACTCCTGGTCACCCGGGTGGAAGATACGCTGCGGATTCTGACTGCATTGAAGGCCTTGCGGATTCGCATCGCCATCGACAATTTTGGGACAGGCTATTCGTCGCTGGCGACTTTGCAGAGGTTCCCGCTCGACACCATCAAGATAGACCGATCGTTGATCAGAGACATCACAGGCGCTGCGGACGAGACCGGGCTCGCAAACGCCATCATCGCCATCGGCAAGAGTTTGAGCTTGACAGTGGTGGCAAAAGGAGTGGAGACGCGGGATCAGGCCGAGTATCTGCGCACGCATGCCTGCGACGAATTGCAGGGTTTCTATTTCAAGCGGCCCCTGCCTGCGGAGGAGTCGACTCAATTACTGCTGGGACAGGCGCCGGAGCTTACCTATAAGGGGGAAAGACTGGGATTGAGGGCGGTGTGAGCCGTTACAGCGCGCGCACGCTGTCGTCCAGCAGTGCGGCGTCGATGTAGCCGATGGCGGCGGTGTTCATGGAAATGATTTTCTTCACGTCGAGATCGGTGAGTACTGCCTTGGGCGGTTGGCCGCGGCCGGTGAAAATGATCTTCGACCAGTAAGCTTTGACTTGCGCGGGCGTCTTGCCGGCGATCTTGATATAGAACTGATCGCGCTCGGGGGATCCGTCACTCAGGTCGATGGGCACGGCGAGCACCCCATTGGGGAAGTGGCTCACGCGCCCGAGAAAGATATCCGCGACTTGACTCGCGGTCAGCGTCTTGATGTCGCTCTTGGCGGACACCACTGCGACTACGTCGGCGCCTGCCTCGGCGCCGGTCAAGGTCGCGCCGAGTGCAAGAACTGCGGCGGCGATGCGGCTCGAGAGGGTCACGCGGGTGCTCAAAATACGAAGTCCAGATTGATGGTAACGAGGGTGAGACTGCTCCCGGGCCGAAATCCCGGTTGCAAATTGGTGAGCCAACCCTGTGAGTTCGCCCCTAGGTTCGTGCGGTCCCATTGCAGCTTGATATCGACATTGCGCCTGACGTCGAAGCGGGCGCCGAGCGACACTGTTCTTTGCGAGGCGACGGTCGCGAGCGAGGCGTTGAGGCCTGCGTTGAGAGCGGCGGCGGGAGCTGCCAGAGAGGGCGGCAGCGCCGAGAGATCGAGACCGGGATCTCGGGTGCCGGAGTTGGGCCTGACTTGTGCGTAAGTCGTATAGGGAGTGACCACCCCGAAGCGATACCCGCTGCTCACGTACCAGCCGGTGGTCTCTCCGAGCACCGAATGAGTATTGACGCGGCCCCATTCGGCCATGGCGAACCAGTCGCCGGGCTCATAGCTGGCGCTCAGGCCATAGAAGGCGATGAGGCGGTCATCGACCTCATAGCGGTCGGCAATGCCAACGCCCTGCGGGCCGAACTCACGAAAGGCGTCGAACAGTGGATCAAAGGTGGGAATGGTGAGGTGCGCCTGGCCGTAGGTGAGCCTGAACGTGGCGGAGCCGCGCTGATAGGTGTCGACCAGCGTGAACTGTTGGGTGGCGTGGGCAGTGCCGGTGGCATGGCTGTTGGGAATGGCGTAGTCGTAGTCGGCGTATCCGACCGAGCCGTCGATGGTGTTGCTGCCGCCGGCCGCGGCGATGCGATAACTGAAGCCGATGCCGTCGTTGTTGGTGACCGCCACCAGGTTGTAGACCTCGATGGGCGGCCGAACCCAGGGGTAGGCAAAGCCGATATTGCTCATGTCGTTGACCAGAAACACGCCGAGGGCGGTGCGGCCGACGCGGACACTGAGGTCGGGCGTGAACTGATACTTGATATTGGCCCATTCGACGTGGGGGCTGAAGCTCGAGTCGGCGTTCTGCTCGGCCATGACTTGCAGCACGGCGGATAGCCGGTCTGTGAAATTGGCGCTGACCTGCGCGCCCAATAGGCTGTCCACCGCCGGGCTCCAGGCGTGGGTGTGGCCGGCACCCACGGATTCGAAAGGTGAGGCGGTGAAGTCGGCGAGCGGTAGGTCGGAGTGGACCACACCGAGAGTGCCGAAGCCGCCGAAGGTGAACATCGAGGCGGGCGGTTGATCGAGTGTGCCGGGCGCCGCGGAAATCGCAGTCTCGTCCGCGGGTGTATTTGCGGGCTGCGCCGCGACGACGACCGCGGCCGGCCATAGCATGGCGCCGAGGCCGTACTGGACGAGCATGCGCCACACGCTGCGGCGGGAACTGGTGCAATCCTTGCGCGTCACGGCTCATTCAATCAAATGCGATGGGCGCTCACAGTGCGTTGCCGAACATTAGGGTGCGCGGCATTCCAAGATACAGTGGCGCTCCGCGCTTCGAGGCAGGCCGTGCCGACGGCGCGCGATCTATTACATATTTAGCCGTGTTGCGACGCTCGACACGATCGCTATAACCGATATGGGCCATAGTAGCGATAACATCCGAACCTGAGCATCGCGAACGGAGGCGCGCACGGCATGCAGACATCGAGTGACCTACTGTTGATTCTCGAGCAGGAGCCGGAGGCCCGGGCGGCGCTGTGCGCGATGGCCGAGCGCCTGGGCTGCGACCATATCGAACCGGATGGCGCCGACGCCTTACACGAGGTGCTCGCGATTCGCCGGCCGACGCTCGCGGTGCTGGCGGTGGACCGCACCGACAGCGACTGCCTGGCGTCGATGAACATCCTCACTCATCACCATGTGCGGCCGGCGACGTTATTGGTGGGCCAGAGCGATGAGCGGGTCATGGCGAGCATCAAGCGGGCAGCCGAGGCGCGGGGCCTCAAGGTGCTCGGGGTGTTGGCAAGACCGCTGCAGATTGCGCAGGTGGAGGAGATCCTAACCCGCCAGCTGGCGGTGGCGCCGCCCATTCCGCTCGCGGAGCTCGAGCAGGCGCTGGGCGCATCGGAGCTCGTACTGGTGTATCAACCGAAGTTGGCCGTCACGGCGGGTGCCGTAAAGATTCAGGGTGTCGAAGCGTTGGTGCGCTGGCAGCATCCCCGGCGCGGCTTATTGCTGCCGCGGGATTTTCTGGGCGCCATTGAGGACCACGGTCTGATGGCGCCACTTACGGATTTCGTGATGACCGAGGCGGTGCGGCAGGCCAGTCAGTGGCGTGCCGCGGGAATGGCGCTCGAAATCACGGTCAATTTCAGCACCGAGCTGGTGCAGGACCGCGGCTTTCCGGAACGCCTCGCGGTGCTGCTTCGGGAGTACGATTTTCCGGCGCGGTTTTTTACGCTGGATGTCACTGAGGCCACCAATCCCGCAGGGCAGCATCTGTTGCTCGACGTATTCACGCGCCTGCGCGTTCTCGGGTTGGGGTTGTCGCTGGACAATTTTGGTACGGGGCAATCCTCGCTGACAGGGCTCTATCGAATGCCATTCTCCGAGATCAAGGTGGATCACTCCTTGATCGCGGACGTTCCGCGCGAGCGCGAGGCGCGGGTGATCGTCAAAGCCATAGTCAATCTGGCGCATGGACTGGGGCTGGTCGCCTGCGCCGAAGGAGTGGAAACGGCGCAAATGCTCGAGTTCGTGCGCGGCGCGGGATTCGACTCGGCGCAAGGACGGTTCTTCAGCGAGCCGGTGGCGGCGTCCGAGATCCCGAACATCGTGCGCGCGTGGCCGAGTTCGGGGCCCGCCGCGACGGGCAGCTGGCGGGTGCCGAAGCCCCGCGATTTCGACGGCGCGACGGCGACGCTGCGGGTGTTGCCGAGCCGGCCGGCAGAAGTTAAGAGCTCGCCCTGACACATGTGCGATCGGCGGCTGCCGCTCGCCCAGTCCGGCGGGGGCAGAGTTCGCGCTGCAGCATCTCTAGCTGGTTAGGCAAATCCACGAACGGAGCATTTGAGCGCGTACGTGCCGAATTGCGGCGCTCGGCGGCGCGGCTGGTATGTTCGGTACCGAACATACACTCGCCGTACGGCATGTTAAAATACGCGACATAGGCGATGGTTCGCCGATCGAAGGACAGCCGTTTGCAGAAATGGGGCAAGGATTTGCACCGTATGTCGGCCAAGCTGCGCTTGGCAGCCGCGCCATTGCGCGAGGGTCGGGCGTGATTGCTGCCGGACCGAGACAAAATCAATTGCTGGCCTCCCTCCCTGACGCAGAATGGACTCGCTGGTCGCCTCTGCTCGAACGCGTGGATATGCCGCTGGGTTCGGTGCTGTACGAAGCGGGGGTGACGCTGCCCTGCGTTTACTTTCCGGCCACGTCCATCGTGTCGCTGCTCTATGTGATGGAAGACGGGGCCTCCGCGGAAATCGCGGTGGTCGGCCATGAAGGTGTCGTCGGAATCTCGCGGTTCATGGGCGGGGAGTCGACGCCCAGCCGCGGCGTGGTGCAAAGCGCCGGCTGCGGCTGGCGCCTCGATGCGGAGTTCGTGAAGGCAGAATTCAACCGCGGCGGACCGGTGCTGCACTTGCTTCTGCGCTATACGCAGGCGCTGATCACCCAGACGGCGCAGACGGCGGTGTGCAATCGGCATCATTCGCTGGATCAGCAACTCTGTCGTTGGCTGTTGTTGAGCTTGGATAGGCTCGAGGGCTGCGAGTTGGTGATGACCCAGGAGCTCATTGGCAAGATGCTCGGGGTGCGTCGCGAAGCGGTGACGGAGCGGGCGGTCAACCTGCAGAAGGCGGGGCTGATTCGGTACTCGCGTGGTCATATCACCGTGTTGGATCGCGCGGGATTGGAGTCCCGGGCCTGCGAATGCTACGCGGTGGTGAAGCGCGAATACGATCGCTTGCTACCGGCGCGGCTGGCGGCATAGGATGTTGAATGACCGAGGAACGAGCGGTACTTGCCGGCGGCTGCTTTTGGGGCATGCAGGATCTTTTCCGCCGCTATGACGGTGTCGTGTCGACGCGGGTCGGCTACACAGGCGGCGATGTGCGCAATGCAACCTATCGCAATCACGGTACCCATGCTGAAGCGATCGAGATCGTCTTTGATCCCGCCAAACTCAGCTACCGTCAGATCCTCGAATTTTTCTTCCAGATTCACGATCCGAGCACACCGAACCGGCAGGGCAACGACACCGGGCCGAGCTATCGATCGGCGATCTATTACACGAGCGATGCACAAAAGCGAATCGCTCAAAAGACCATCGCCGACGTCGATGCTTCGGGTCTATGGCCGGGCAAGGTGGTGACCGAAGTTGCACCGGCCGGTGACTTTTGGGAGGCCGAGCCCGAGCATCAAGACTACCTGGAACGTTATCCGGACGGCTACACCTGCCATTTCGTCCGGCCAGGCTGGAAATTAAAAAATTAAAGTAGGCCGCCTGCGCCTCACCAACGATAAACGTTCGCCGCAAACTCTTTAGGGTAAGTGTTGGGCCCGGCCGGAAGTTCGACGAATCCATCAGTCCCGGCGAGACTGATGTAATCGCCCGATGTATTCGTGGGCCGCGGCTTGGCCCAGACGCGGCCCCATTGGTCGGGCACTACCGATACCGGCATGAACAAGGTCAATGGCACATCAGAGCTGACGGGCGCGCTCAATGCCAGGCGCTCCTGCGAGACCCTGGCAGCGCCGGCCGCGGCGATGAGGGCCGGGATCACGAATCGAATCAGGCATACCAGGGTCGATACCGGATTGCCCGGCAATCCAAATACCGACTGGCCGTTGGGCCCCATGCCGAACCACATCGGCTTTCCGGGGCGCTGCGCCACTCTATGAAAGACTTCGCGTACCCCGAGCTGCTCGAGCGCTTTGGGCACCAGATCGAACTTTCCCTTCGAGACGCCGCCGCTCAAGATCAACACGTCGTGCGTCGCCAAGTGCAGTCCCAATCGCTCGATCAGCCGGGTCTCGTCGTCCGCAATATGATCGTGACCGATGCGCTCAAAGCCGCGTGCGCGCAGGGCGGCCACCATGGCGTATGCATTCGATTGCCGGATCTGGTGCTCGGCAATCGGTTCGCCCGGTTCGATGAGTTCATCGCCGGTCGCGACGATCATGAAGGCGGGTTCGGCGCTGACCATCAGCCGCGCCAGCCCCGCAGATGCGGCCACCGCGATCTCCGGGGGTCCGAGCAGTGCGCCGCTCTCGAGCATAATGCTGCCTAGAGGGCCATCTTCACCCTGGCGCTGGACATTTCGATACGGTGAGATCCTGACGTTATCGCTCAAGGTAACGATGCCGCCGTCGAGCGAGTACTCCTCCAGTGGAATGACTATGTCCGATTCCTGCGGTATTTTGGCGCCGGTCATGACTTCGATGGCGTGATCGCCGTCCTGAAGTCTCAAGGGTTCGACACCGGCGCCCTGCGTCGCCTGCAGAGTGAATCGGCGAACGCCTCCTTGGAAGGCGGCGCTCTTGATCGCGACACCATCCATGCACACCCGGTCGAAGGGTGGATTGTCGCGTTCGGCATGGACGTCTTGGCGAAGAATGCGGCCAACGCACTGTAATAAGGGGCGTAACTCAGCTGATAACTGCGGCATATGACCGCGAATGGCCTCGTCGGCCGCTTGGGGAGTGATCAGCATCGGATTTACATGATTCTCGGGATAAGGCGATCAACCTGGTGATGTATTATATACCTAGCCAATCCCACGCCTTGGAGAGACGACTAGTGAATGATACGGTGATTCCGATTGCAAAGATGGGTGCCAGCAAGCAACGGAAGCGCCAAGCCCCCAAAGGCCGAAACGTCACCCCCGCCGCCATGGCCGAAGTCGAGGCCCTGGTCGGTAAGGAGCCGCTTCGCCATGATCTGCTGATCGAGTATCTGCATCTCATCAACGATCGCTACAAGCAGCTTGCCGCTCCGCATATCGCCGCGCTGGCCCGGCTGCTCGGCCTTGCGCAGACTGAGGTCTACGAAGTCGCGACCTTTTATCACCACTTCGACGTCGTCAAAGAAGACCCGAATGGCGCGATCAAGGCACCGGCGGCCCTCACCGTCCGGGTGTGCGACGGCTTGAGCTGTGAGCTGGCAGGGGCCAAGAAGCTCCTCGAGCGTCTGCCGGAGTTGCTCGGCCGGGAAGTGCGCGTGCTCGCAGCTCCCTGCGTCGGGCGTTGCGAGCAGGCACCGGTCGCCGTGGTCCACCAGAAACCGATCGCGAATGCCACGCTCGAGGCGGTTCGCACGGCCGTCAACGCCGGCGATACCCACGATGAGCCCGGCGGCTACATCGATTTCGATCAGTATTTGAAGCAGGGCGGATACGCAACGTTGCGTGACTGCGTCGAACATCGGCGCGATGTGGAGTCGGTGATCAAGACGATGGAGGACTCGGGACTTCGCGGCCTCGGCGGCGCCGGTTTTCCGACGGGCCGTAAGTGGCGCATCGTGCGCGGCGAGTCTGCGCCCCGATTGATGGCCGTGAACATCGACGAGGGCGAGCCCGGCACATTCAAGGATCGCGTCTATTTGGAACGCGATCCGCATCGATTTCTGGAAGGCATGCTCATCGCTGCGTGGGCCGTCGGCATTTCGGGTATCTACATCTATCTGCGCGATGAATACCATGGCTGCCGAGCGCTGCTCGAGACGGAATTGGCGAAGCTCAGGGCGAATCCCCCCGCGCCGATGCCGAAGATCGAGCTGCGGCGGGGCGCGGGCGCCTACATCTGCGGCGAAGAGTCGGCCATGATCGAATCCATCGAAGGCAAGCGCGGCATGCCGCGGCTGCGGCCCCCGTACGTCGCCCAGGTGGGACTGTTCGGCCGGCCTACTCTGGAGCATAACTTTGAGACGCTATACTGGGTGCGCGAGTTGCTCGAAAAAGGCGCTCGAGCGTTCGCATCGCACGGGCGCCATGGCCGTAAAGGCCTTCGAAGTTTTTCGGTATCGGGACGCGTCAAGAATCCCGGAGTCAAGCTCGCACCTGCCGGAATCACGATCCGCGAGTTGATCGACGAATATTGCGGCGGAATGTTGGAGGGCCATACGCTTTACGCGTATCTGCCGGGCGGCGCCTCCGGGGGCATACTGCCGGCATCGCAGGATCAAATTCCTCTGGATTTCGATACCTTGCAGCCGTTCGGCTGCTTCATCGGCTCGGCCGCAGTCATCGTGCTCTCCAATCAGGATACGGCGAAGGCGGCGGCACGCAACATGATGAAGTTCTTCGAACATGAATCTTGCGGGCAGTGCACGCCGTGCCGGGTGGGGACTGCGAAAGCCAACACGCTGATCGCGGGCGAGCGATGGGATGCACCGCTTCTGGCGGAACTGTCGCAGGTGATGCGTGACGCCTCTATTTGCGGATTGGGCCAGGCCGCGCCCAATCCCGTGGACTGCGTGATCAAGTACTTTCCGAACGAAGTGAGCTAGAGGAAGCGATGAACGCCATTACTCGATTCGAGCGTGAGGAAGCCGATGCGTCGAGCGTCACATTCTTGCTGGACGGCCGGCCGGTCACCGCACGCCAGACCGACACGCTGATCGAGATCGCGGACCGCGAAGGCGTGCAAATTCCTCGCCTTTGCTACAAGCCCGGCATGGATGCGGTGGGAAATTGCCGCTCCTGCATGGTCGAGATCAAGGGCGAACGCGTGCTGGCCGCTTCCTGTTGCCGCACTCCCGTCAAAGACATGGAGGTCACCACGACCAGCGAGCGGGTGCGCAAGTCGCAACAACTGGTCATTGAACTGCTGCAGTCGGACATGCCGGAGCGGGAGTACACCCGCCACAACGAGGTCGATGAGTGGGCGGTCAAGCTCAAGGTCGGCAAGCCGCGCTTTGCACCCCGGCCGGCGGTGGCACCGGATTATTCGCATGCGGCGATGGCGGTCAACCTCGACGCCTGCATTCAATGCACGCGGTGCGTGCGTGCCTGCCGGGACGAGCAAATGAACGACGTCATCGGGCTCGCCTCGCGCGGCCAGCACGCCAAGATCGTGTTCGACATGGACGACCCCATGGGCGCCTCCACCTGCGTGGGTTGCGGAGAATGCGTCCAGGCCTGCCCGACGGGCGCGCTGATGCCGGCGCGCGAAGTCGCGCTGACCAAACCCGATAAGTCGGTGAACTCGCTGTGCCCCTACTGCGGCGTCGGCTGCCAGCTCACTTACCACGTCAAGGACGACCACATTCTCTTCGTCGAGGGACGCGACGGTCCCGCGAATCACTCGCGCCTTTGCGTCAAGGGACGGTATGGCTTCGACTACTCGCGGCATCCGCAGCGCCTCACGGTGCCCTTGATCCGCCGCGCCGATGCGCCGAAGCGCGGCGAATTCGTGATGGATCCGAACAACGTCATGCAGATATTCCGCGAGGCAACCTGGGAGGAGGCCCTCGACTTGGCCGGCGGCGCGCTCGCCAAGATTCGCGACACCCATGGCAAGAAATCTCTGGCGGGCTTCGGCTCCGCCAAAGGCAGCAACGAAGAGGCGTATCTCTTTCAGAAGCTGGTGCGTACCGGCTTCGGCAGCAATAACGTCGACCACTGCACGCGGCTGTGCCACGCATCGAGCGTGGCGGCGCTGCTCGAGGGTATCGGTTCCGGCGCCGTCAGCAATCCCGTCATGGATGTGACCAAGGCCGGGGTCGTGATCCTGATCGGCGCGAACCCCACGGTGAATCACCCGGTTGCGGCCACCTTCCTCAAGAATGCGATGCGCAACGGCACCAAGCTCATCGTCATGGATCCGCGGCGCAGCGAATTGGCGCGCACCGCTTACCGCTTCTTGCAGTTCAAGCCCGACACGGACGTGGCGCTCCTCAATGCGATGATGCACGTCATCATAGAAGAGAATCTGGTGGACCCGAAGTTCATCGCCGATCGGACTTTGGGCTACGATGAATTGGTGAAGAACGTCTCGGGCTACAACCCCGATCTCATGGCGCCGATTTGCGGTGTTCCCGCAGAGACGATCCGCGAGGTGGCACGCTTGTACGCGACCAGCTCGGGCTCCATGATCCTGTGGGGCATGGGCATCAGCCAGCACATTCACGGCACCGACAACGCGCGCTGCTTGATTGCGCTCGCATTGATGACGGGCCAAATCGGCCGGCCCGGCACCGGACTTCATCCTTTGCGCGGGCAGAACAACGTGCAGGGTGCCTCCGACGCGGGTTTGATTCCGATGATGTATCCGGATTATCAGCGCGTCGACAACAAGGATGCGAAAGCGCGCTTTGCCAAGGCGTGGAACGTCCCGGAGAGCGAGCTCGACGACAAGCCGGGCCTCACCGTGGTCGAAGTGATCAAGGGTATTATCGCCGGCAACGTCAAGGGAATGTACATCATGGGAGAGAATCCCGCGATGAGCGATCCGGACGCCGACCACGCACGCGAGGCGCTGGCCAAGCTGGATATGCTCGTGGTGCAGGACATTTTTCTCACCGAGACAGCCTACTTGGCCGACGTGATCCTGCCCGCCTCGTCGTTCGCCGAGAAGACCGGTACGTTCACCAACACCGATCGCTTCGTGCAGATCGGCCGACAGGCACTGAACCCGCCGGGAAAATCGCGCCAGGATCTGGAGATCATCATCGACCTGGGTAAACGGCTGGGCTTGTCGTGGTCGTATGGAAAGGGCGAGGCGGCGGTCGCCGCGGTGTTCGATGAAATGCGCCGCGCCATGCCGAGCATAGGCGGCATCACCTGGGCGCGCCTCCAGGCCGAAGACAGCGTGACTTACCCTTGCGTGAAGGAAGGCGATCCCGGCGATTCCGTCGTGTTCATCGATAAGTTTCCCACCCCCACCGGCCGAGCACGCTTCGTTCCCGCGGACATCATTCCGGCCAATGAGAGACCCGACACGAATTATCCCATGGTCCTGATCACGGGCCGCCAGCTCGAGCATTGGCACACGGGCAGCATGACGCGCAGATCCGGGGTGCTGGATTCGATCGAGCCGGATCCGGTGGCGTCGCTGCATCCCTTGGATCTCGCGACCCTCGGGGTCAAGCCGGGGGAGTTGATCACGATCGAGTCGCGGCGCGGCAAGGTGAGCCTGTATGCGCGCGCCGATGAGAGTTCGCCCCATGGTGCGGTGTTCGTCGCGTTTTGCTTCTACGAAGCGGCGATCAACAAGCTGACCAATTCGGCTCTGGATCCCTTCGGCAAGATTCCCGAGTTCAAGTATTGCGCCGTGCGTATAGCCAAGGGCGGCAAGACGCCGGTGCAGGCGAGCTACGGCGGTGGACAGATTCTTTCGCCGAACCCAGCCGCCAAGGTCTGAAACGCTGGCTGGGGGGCGGCCTTACGGGCGCAAAGCTTGCGCGCCGGTGAGCTCGTCCAGGGTATTGAAGTTGGCGAACGCCGCGGCGTCGTCGAAGACGACTCGAGCGCCGCCCAGCTCGCGCGCCCATAGCCCGGTTTTGCGCTGTCCGCTGCCGATGAACGCGCGCAGGCTGTCTCGCAGCGCGGTCTTCATGAGACAGAACACCGGCTGCGGCGATAGCTCATCGCCTTCGCGGGAATAGGCGGTCGCGATGTCCGCCTCTTGGAGTCCCCCGGCGAGGCGCTCGACCAAGTCATGCGGAAAGTAGGGAGTGTCGCAAGGCACGGTTACCAGATAAGGTGTTGCGCAATGATCGAGTCCGGCCAACACTCCCGCCAAAGGTCCCGCGAAGTCGGGCACCCCGTCGCTGTACACGGCCAGGCCCATGGCTCGGTACACGTCCAGGTTTCGATTGGCGTTGACCACTACCTGGCTGACTTGGGGGGAGAGGCGCCGGAAGGCGTGCTGCGCGAGCGGTACGCCTTGGAAGAGTTGCAGACCTTTGTCGACTCCGCCCATGCGGCTGCCGCGCCCGCCGGCCAGAATGAGCCCCGTGATGTCGGTTTTGTCGATGGGCACGATGGCTTCATCCTATCGAACCCTGGGGGAGCAAACCATCGAATCTCTTGATGTCAAAGCCGTGGTACTCGGCCCGCGGGCACAGTCGCTAAAGCCCCTCGATCAGGCTCCGCGACTCAGTCAAGCCGCGGTGGAGGTGCTGCGCGCGGTTGAAGTCGTCGATGAGCACGGTGAGAAGCGCGCGATCCATCTTCCGAAGGAGCGGCCGCTGACCGTGATGCTCGACGGCCGTGATCTGGTGACCCTGATGACCTTGGGTGGTGCGCCGGAATGGCTGGTTCTCGGCTACCTTCGCAATCAACGCATGATCGGCGAAATCGCCACGATAGATTCGGTCACGGTCGATTGGGAAAGCGCCACGGCCCGCGTGCAGTCGCGCCTCGTTGAGCGTGCGCAGTCGCCCGAGAGTCCGATCGCGCGCACTGCATGTGCAATGGGAACCGCATTCGGCGACGCCATGAAGGCGATCGAGGGAATGGTACTTCCGGACCCGGTCGAGGCGTCGATTTCCCGCAGCACGCTGTTGAGCATACTCGCGAGCACCCGCACCCTCGATGACATACATCGAGCCGCGGGCTCGGTGCATGGCTGCGCCCTGTACAGCGCCGCCGACCTCTGGGTCAGCATCGAAGATGTCAGCCGCCACAACGGTGTCGATTCAGTGACTGGGTGGATGGCGCTTCACGGAGTCGCGGGCGGCGATAAGATTCTGTTCACGACCGGGCGCCTCACGGGCGAGATGGTGATGAAGGCCGCCTTCAACGGAATCCCGATCCTCGTCACGCGAAATGGCGTGACGGACATGGGGTACAGGATCGCGGTGCAGCTCCATATGTCCCTGTTCGGGCGCGCCGCCAATCGGCGCTACCTTTGCTATACCGGCGCCGACCGCTTCGACCCCAACTCCTGACCCGCCCGCCCGCCGAACTGCGCGGCGATACAAACCTATGCGCTTGCGTTCATATCGTTAGCCCGCGAAGGTCGTGCTAGTTTCTGCGGCCTTCGTATCATAGCCAGAACATTGATTCAAAAGGGAAAGTTATCACGTGATAAGAGCCGCCTATTACTCGACTGCAATCTGCCTCCTGACCTTCGCCGGCGCCCAGGTGCGTGCCGATGACAGCACGCCGCCGGCCTCGGCGTCAGCGCCGCCGTCGGGGCATGCCTCACCGTCCCTCCAGGGAGTCACCGTGTTCGGCGACCGAATCGAAGATGACTATCGGGTCGAGACGGTGAATTCAGTCGGACCCCTGGGGTCGGTTCCGCTGCTCGACATTCCGTACTCGGTCGGCGTGCTGCCGCTCGATTTGATCGAGAACTCCCAGGCCGTCAACTTCAAGGATGTCTCCAAGTACTTGCCGCTGGTGGCCTACCAAGAACAGCAGGGGCCCGACATCTTGCGGCCCCAGACACGTGGAATGCAGGGCGGAAATTTTCAAAACTCGCGCTTGGACGGCATGACCATGTTCATCACCGTCGCGACCGCCATGGAGCAGTTTCAGCAAATCGAAGTGGTCAACGGCTTGTCGGCATCGTTGTACGGACCTGCGAATCCCTCGGGCATGTTCAATTTCATCTCCAAGCGCCCCACCGAGAATGACTATCGCGAAGCCAGCGTGAACTACAGCAGCGACAGCATCGGCACCGCGCACATCGATGTGAGCGGCCGGTTCGATGCCAACGGCGTGGTCAGATACCGGTTCAACGGCGTGTTCGGCGAAGGCGACGGCTATGTCGATGGCAGCCATCAGAAGCGCGAACTGGGCGACTTAGGTCTGGATATTCGCCCTTGGGACGCCACCGTCCTCGAATTGAATTTCACCGACTACCGACTCACCGATCTTGGCTATCCTGGTTGGTTCACTTACGGAGAGAAGATTGCACTCCCGCCGGCGCCCGATCCGACGACGGTGGGTTATAACCAGGAATATCTCGGCACGGATTTGAAGACCCAAACCGGCGTCGCCCGCGTCAAACACGATTTCAATTCGGATTGGCATCTCGTCGTCGGCGTCCTGAATCAGGACGCGACGCGCGACATCAATACGCAGGTGAACAATCTGACGTCCAGTGCAGGAGCGTACACTTCCTCGATGGGGTCGACCTTCGCGCCGCGGTTCGTCATCACCAGCGATACCGCCTATCTCGACGGCAAGTTCGATACGCTCGGCATCGCCCATGATTTGACCCTCGGCACCGCCGGCTATCGCGCATCGTCGTATTCATTGATCAACACGCCGACCGCGGCGCGCTTGCTATTGGGCAAGGCCAACATCGATGACCCTGTGCAGTACCCCTATCCCGCGGCGGGCGTGGTCAATTCGAACGCCAACTTCGATTCTTCGGACACGTATCAGCAAGGCGTCAACGTGGGCGATTCGCTGCGCTTCAACCAGTACTGGGGTGCACGCCTGGGAGTCAGCCAGGACTGGTTTCATGTCAACAATTTCAACAACAAGTCAACGCCGACCACGGAGTACTCCAACCATGGCCTGAGTCCGACCGGCAGCTTGCTGTTCAAACCCGCGAGCAACATGACGACTTACTTCACCTTCGCGAGCAGCCTGCAAGCCGGCGACCTGGCGCCGGGCGGCACCGCCAATGCGGGCGCGAGTCTCGCACCCTATCGCAGCCAGGAGTACGAAGTCGGATACAAGGTCACCCTGGCCAAGATCGACTTTACGGCCGCGCTGTTTCGGATTGAGAGGCCCTTTGCCAACATCGACCCGACCGACAACGTGTTCAAGATCAGCGGCGACCAAATCAACAAAGGACTCGAATTGTCTGCCATCGGCGAGATCGCTCCAGGACTCATCCTGTATGGCGGCGTCACATTGCTCAATGCACGGCTGGAAGATACGCCGCTCGCCAGCACAAACGACAAAATCTACGTCGGGGCCCCCAAGGTCAAGGGCAATACACTCTTCGAATATCAGATTGCCGGCGTGCCGGGTCTGGTGGCGGTTTTCGACTATCAATTCTCCGGGCCGCGCCCCAGCAACGACACCAATACGCTCATGGTCGCGGGCTACAATCTGTTCGATCTGGGTGCGCGCTACACCTCGCCCATTGCCAATCTGCCCGTGACCTGGCGGCTCGCCGTGGACAATATTGCCGATCGCCACTACTGGTCCACCGTCGGCCCGAGTAATCTCACGGGCGCCAACACCGGAAATCTCCTGGCACATTTTGGGTCGCCGCGCACGGTGCTGGCATCCGCGAGCGTACATTTCTGAGTCGAATGCGAATCGCTTAATTTCATTATGCGCGGAAGATTGTCTTATGCCCGATCATACGTCCGCTTTTCACCTCCTCCTGACCGGTGATCCGGCACTGTTCTCGATTGTTGGGCTTTCCCTCGCCATAACCCTAACCGCAGCGGTAGTCGCCTCATTCATCGGCATGCCTCTAGGAGCTCTGGTTGCGCTCACCCGTTTTCGCGGCCGCCAATTCGTCATTGTCGTGATGAATGCGCTCATGGGCTTGCCGCCCGTGATCGTGGGATTGGCGGTTTACCTCAGCCTCTCGCGGTCGGGACCATTGGGCTCATGGGGATTGCTCTTTACGCCGTCTGCTATGGTGATCGCGCAGACGATACTTGTGACTCCCATCATTGCGGCGCTCACGCGCCAAACCATTGAAGACCTTTGGCTTGAATATCGGGATGAGTTTTCTGCCATGCACGTAGGTGCGTTCAGGCGCATTGCGACCCTTCTATGGGACGGCAGATTCTCACTGGTGACGGCACTTCTTGCGGGATTTGGCAGGGCAGCCGCGGAGGTCGGTTCTATCATCATCGTGGGCGGCAACATCGAGGGCTTTACGCGCACCATGACCACCGCGATCGCGCTCGAGACCTCCAAAGGCAATCTCTCCCTTGCCGTCGGCTTGGGGGTCATTTTGATGGGAATTGTCGTACTAGTGAGCGCTTTCGCCTGGGGTGTGCGTCGTGCCGGCGAACGGTTTGCGGGATGAGCGCCAACACCGATAATTCGGATCTGCCCATTGAATTCTCGGGTGTAGATATTGACATGGGTGAGCTGAGGATTTTACGTCAGATATCGATTTCGATAGAGCCGGGTGCTCCCACTGTCCTCATCGGCCCAAACGGCTCGGGAAAAACCACGTTTCTGCGCGTGGCCATGGGATTGACTGCTCCATCGAAGGGCCGAGTGATGTGGCGCGGACACACACAGGCACCACCTGTGCGGCGTGCCATCGTTTTCCAGCGCCCCGTCATGCTTCGTCGCAGCGCATTCGGCAACCTTCACTATGCGCTCGCTTCAGCCGGAGTGCCCCGAAGTGCGCGCCGGCGCCGCGCCAACGAATTGTTGTCGCTCGTTGATCTTGCCGGCCTGGGAGATCGGCCAGCCCGACGGCTCTCCGGTGGGGAGCAACAGCGCCTCGCAATCGCGCGTGCCCTGGCCCGTGAGCCCCATGTGTTGCTCCTCGATGAGCCGACCGCAAGTTTGGACCCTGCAGCCACCAAGTCAATTGAAGAGCTCGTACGCTCGGTGAGCGCGAGCGGCGTCAAAGTTGTGATGGCAACGCATGACTTGGGGGAAGCGCGGCGCCTCGCCGGCGATATCGTGCTGCTACACCGGGGAACGATAGTCGAGAGAGCAGCAGTAGACCAATTTTTCAACTCGCCCGCGACTAAGGAAGCGCAAGCCTTCCTCGCCGGCGAATTATTGCTCTAATGACAGAGATGGCCATCAGCAGATTTCGGCGAACCTTTCGGGCTCGCGCTCTGGCGCTGCTAATTGCGGCGACGATCGGTGCGGTCTCAAACGCGGCCGCGGCGGATCGGTCGATAGTCGTCGCCTCAACCACGTCTACCCAGGACTCAGGCTTTTTTGACTATATTTTGCCGATTGTGAAAGAGCGTACCGGCATTACCGTTAAGGTCATCGCGCAGGGCACGGGTCAGGCGCTGGATACCGGCAGGCGGGGCGATGCGGATGTGGTCTTTGTGCATGCAAAAGCGGCGGAACTGCAATTTCTCGCCGAGGGTGAGGCCCTGAAACGGTACCCCGTCATGTACAACGATTTCGTGTTGATTGGACCCAAAGCCGATCCCGCGGGAGTCAAGGGCTTAAAGGATATCCGTCAGGCGCTGGCTTCCATCAAAGACAAAAAAGCCGCCTTCATTTCGCGCGGCGATCGTTCGGGGACTCACATGGCAGAACTCGCGCTATGGAAGGATAGCGGCGTCGATATCGAGCAAACCAAAGGACCGTGGTACGAATCGATCGGGCAGGGAATGGGCGCCGCCCTTAATGTCGCCAGCGCAAGCGAGGCCTATGTGCTCTCAGATCGCGCCACTTGGGTCAATTTCAGGAATAAGGGAGACCTGGAGATTTTGGTTGAACACGACAAACGACTGTTCAACCAATACGGCATCATGTTGGTGAATCCGGAGAAACATCCGACCGTAAAAAAGATATTAGGCCAGGAATTCATCGACTATCTAATTTCTCCCGTCGGGCAACAGGATATTGCTCACTACAAAGTCGATGGACAGCAGCTGTTTTATCCCGATGCCAATGATCCCAACGCGTAGAAGGTAGGACTGTATGAATCGACTATGGTTAGCATCGATGGTTACCGTACTGGCAACATCGGCGGGCTTTGCTGCCGATGCTCCCGCGGTACGGCTTCACTCCGCGGGGAGCCTGCGCGCGGCGATGACCGACATCGTGGTGGCCTATAGCAGTGCCTATGGGGCCTCGGTCGAGCCGGTCTACGGGGCGTCCGGTGGGCTCGGCGATCGACTCGCCAAAGGAGAGGCCGGCGATGTATTCACGTCCGCCGATATGGGTTATCCCGAGGCGCTCACCAAGGCGGGTATTTCAGGTCCCACGGTGCTCTTCGCGCGCAATCACTTGTGCGCGATTCTGCGGCCGGGCCTGCCGGCGACACCAAAGACCGTTCTCGCCACGCTGCTGAGACCGGATGTCAAAATAGGGACTTCGTCCCCGGATAACGACCCCGGCGGGGTCTATGCCTGGGCCATGTTCAAGAAGGCGGACGTCGCCAAGCCTGGAAGCCGCGCAAAGCTCGAAGCAAAGGCATTGAGGATGGGAAACGCTCCTGGTCAGCTCAGCGTTCCGCCCAATACCAATAACGCCATGGTGTGGCTGTTTCAAGAGAAGAAGCTCGATGCCTTCCTCTCTTACTGTACCAATGGGCATGCGGCAGCGGAGCAAATGCCCGGCATCGACACCGTCGAGCTGCCACCGGAATTGGCTGTTACTGCAGATTACGGTCTGACAGTTCTCAAGAGCGCAAATCAAGAACAGGGCGCGCAGTTTGCGCTCTTCATTCTCTCACCGGCGGGTCAGAAAATCCTCGCCGAGCATGGGTTTGACGCACCCCTGCAACCCCAATGACGCTAAAATCCCTCGAATGCAAACCACAGATATCGAATCGAAAGCCGAGTCGACCCCCGCCGCGGAGCCCCCATTGGGGCTGCATATTCGGTACGCGTTTGAGCCCGGGGAGCAACACGGCGCTGCCCTGGGCAATCAGCTCTTCGAGCTGCTGTCCGCGGTGCTGGAGGGCGGCTCGATCCGTCACGCCGCGCAGTCTCTCGGCACATCCTATCGCTACGTCTGGGGGGCGCTGCGAAAATGGGAGAAAACGCTGGGCGAACCTCTGATCATGTGGTCGCAGGGACTGAGGGCGCGACCCACTCCATTCGCGGAAAGGCTGCTCTGGGCGGAGCGGCGTGCGCGCATGCGGATGCAGCCGCACATCGAAGCCCTGCGTTCGGATCTCGCGCGCGTGCTCACCGAGGCGCGCGAAGGGCGCCATCCGATGCTCTCGATCCGAGCCAGTCATGACATGGCTCTCCCGGTGCTGCAGCGCCACATCGCCGATGCAGCTGATCTGAATATCGAGATCAACTTCCAAGGGAGTGTCGACGCACTACGGGCGCTGAACGAGGGGCAATGTCTCATCGCCGGATTCCATGTTCCTGATCTGGCGGCGGCCGCACCGATATTTTCAAGGGCGCTCAAGCCCTGGCTCAATCCCGGCCTCCACGCGCTCATCGGCTGCTCTCGTCGTACGCAGGGATTGATGATGCGCAGGGAATTTGCGACGAAAGTGCGCGAGTTGGCGGATATCGCACGACTCGAATTGCGTTTCGTCAATCGTCAGTCCGGCTCCGGCACGCGCATCCTGGTCGATCATTTGATGCAGCGAGAAGCGCTTGCTCCCGAGGCTCTTTCCGGCTATGGCGAGCACGTCGAACACACACATGTGGCAGTTGCGCTTTGCATCGCGAGCGGTGTCGCCGACGTGGGGGTCGGCGTCGAAGCGGCCGCGGTTGAGTTTGGGCTGCACTTCGAGCCGCTGGTCGAGGAGAACTACTTTCTCGCCTGCCTCGAGAAAAACCTTTCACGACCCTCCATCGAGGGCCTGAGAACCGTACTCGCCGGCGAGCGCTGGCGCGCAATACTCGCCAATCTGCCCGGCTACAGGCCCTCCGAGGCGCCGGGTTCATTCTTGGCCGTAGAAGAGGCGCTGCCATGGTGGCATCGGCGGAATGAGACGGGCGCGCGGGGTTGATCGCCTACCCTTCGCTCAACCATGCGTGGGGAGGGGACAAGCGGTGCGGACTCGAGTACACATTGCAGTGCTTTTGTCTCAAGAAGCCGAGAAGAGTCAAATTGGAGGCGAGAGCAAGATTCACGGCAAGGCTCGACGGCGCACCGATTGCCGCGAGCACCGCGACTCCGGTGCGCAATGTCTTTTGCACGAGTTCGAAGCTCGCGCGTCCGCTCAGTAAAATGATATGTTCGCGAAGCGGTAGTCGTCCCGTCAGTAAACACTCGCCAACCAGCTTGTCGATGGCATTGTGACGCCCCACATCCTCCGCGATCGTGATGAGGCTGCCGGAAAAGTCGAAAAGCGCGGCGGCGTGGATGCCGCCCGTATCGCCGAATTTGGACTGACCCGCCCGCATCAAGTCAGGCAGACGCAACAGTAAGTCGAGCTCGACGGGCCCTGTCTCGGCGATGCGCGTGGCCGCCGCCCGTGCGATTGCGGCGTCGAGTCCGGTCGTGCCGCACACGCCGCAGCTCGAGCCGGCGGAGAATCGGCGCGTCGCCATTTGCATTTCCATTTGCACGTTGGAATTCAGACGGACGTTGACGACGTTCGGCCGCCGCGTGCTCGATTCAATGGCTTCGATATCGGACACGTTGTTGACGAGCCCCTCGCCGTACAGCAAGCCGGCGGCCAGATATTCATCGTCCCCCGGGGTTCTCATGGTCGTGCCGAATGACACCGGCTCGATGCCGAGCGCCGGATGATGCAGCATGTATTCCAAGGGCGCCTCGACCGCCACGCGATCCTCCTTTTGGACCGGAGCGTCAACCCCGGTCCGCAGGATACGCACCTTCATGGTGCCGCCGGCGACAGCGCGATCGCCGCTGTTCGGCGCAATGGATTCTGCGGAGCTCATGGATATATGGTAGCGCGAAACGGCCATCTAAGCGCGCCACCGCACGGACGCATGTCGGCATCCCGTGCAATTGTTACAGCGAGCAACGAGCACGGAGCCTGCCATGACCATCTATTTGAACGGGCAACAGAGAGCCATCGCGGGAAATCATAGTGAGGGCCAAGCCATCACCTCGATGAGGGCATTTCTGTCCGAGCCCGAGCCTACCCGTTCGGCAAAGAACATATTGATCTGGCAGTCGTATCTGCCACGCGACTGCGTCGAATCGATGGTCAATATGGGATGGGATCGCTCAACTTGACCGTGCCCGATACGCGACACAGGCAGGTGTCCGCAGGTATTATCGGCACTGACTCCGGGCGTCGGCCTGCAAAATGGACGGGACTTACATGAACCGAGTCGCTCTCGCTGCGGCCTGTCTGGCCGTGACTGTATTCGCTGCCCGTGCCGATGAATCAGCTGCTGCGCCGCCGTTTTCGCAGTTGCTTGCCGCGGCTCGAGTTGCCATCGATACCTGTAAATCAAAAGGGTATGCCGTGACGGTCACGGTGCTCGACGCGGACCTGTCGACACGACTCGTGCTGCGAAGCGAGGGTGCGGCGAGCCAAACCGTCGATATCAGCCGCCGAAAAGCCTACACGGTGGTGAAGACGGGTATGTCGTCCGGCGAGTTCGGTAAGACTGCGCCCAAGGCCGCACCCGCTGCGCCGAACCCGGGTGCATCGACCTCCGCGCCCCCGCCGCTGCCGGGCGCCGTCGAAGGCGATCCCAATCTCATCACCTGGGCCGGCGGCCTGCCCATTCGTGTGCACGGTTCTTTGGTGGGGGCCATGAGCGCCTCCGGCGCGCCGGGGGGCGAGAAGGATGAGGCCTGTGTCATCGCGGGCTTGGCGAGGATTGCCGGCGCCGCCACGCCCTAAAGTCGAACGCCGGGGCAATCAGGGCCTCGAACGCGTCAGCGCCTCCGCCGCGTTGGCGGCGAGAATGAAGGTGCTGGCCGCGTCGACGACGTACTCGTTCTCGTACCAGAGGAAGGGCCATTGGTCCTTGAGTTCGGGATAGTCGGGTTCGATGATCACCACGCCGGGAATCATGCCGCCGGGAATGAAGGTGTAGTCGGCTCGGTTATTGCCGTAGGCGACGAGTTTCGAAGCAGTGCCCACGGTCGATACATAGGAGACATTGTTGACCGGATGCGTGCCCAGAACGTAATCGAACCCTCGCAGCGTCTCATCCGTTCCGATGATGTCGGGGAAGGCGCAGTGCAAGTAATACATGTGGACGGCGAAGGCCGCGGCCGTCGAGGAACCGCCCCATGTGCCGCGGCGGATGGGCACGCCATAGGGGTTCTGCGATAAGTCCGCCGCTTGTTTCGCCTTGAACTCCCGCAAAGCCGCGGTCAGGGATTTCTTGAAGCCCGCGTCCATGAACGGTAGAGCCCGCGCGGCGGTCCAACCGAGTTCCGAGAAATTCCTTTGAACGGCAGGGAGCAGTGCGGTCAGTCGAGCCCTGTAGGCTGCTTCGCCTTTGGTCGCGATGAGCAACTCGACCGCCGCTTTGGTCTCCTCATCCTCGAGATCGCCGCCGGTCGTATTGAATGAGCGGAAGATGACGGCCGGGTGGCTATGTTCATCGTTCCACACCCGTATCGCCGTATTGAGGGATCGGGTCGCGAGCGCATCGTCGAATCCGCGCAGCACCCGGCTGGCGGCGGCAAGCGATGCCGCGGCCGCGTAGTTCAAGGGCGTGGTGTGCGAAGTAAAGGCCCATCGGTCGTCGGGTACTCCCGAATGAACCCCGTCGCTCTCGAGCATTCCCAGAGCCGGCGAGTAGATCTTGCCGTCGGTCTTCGACGCGGCATCGCCCAAGTGCGTGTACTCCTCGAGCGTGGGCTCGACGATGCCGGGTATTGCATGGCCGATGGCGGCATACTGCGCCAGCAGCCCGAGAACCCCATGTTTGATTTGCTGCAGCACGTCCGGAATACCGTCCGGTCTCCGGATCTGCACCAGCCGCGCGTCTTCATCGACCGTCGTCTCGTCCCAATCGATGTGGAAGGTTTCGCGAGCGAGGGTGAGTTCGGTGATCACACGCGCCTGCGTCTCGGTGCGGATGTCATAGTCGCCGGCGTCGTACCAGCCGCCGATATTGAGGCCCGGAATATGTTCTCCCGCGGCGAACGGCGAATCCGAAACCGCCGGCATCGAGTAGCCGTCGAAGTGCGTGTAGTTCACCGGCGCCTGGCGTGCGTCGTCCATGTGCGAGACGCCGTGCCAGACACGGTAATTCTCGCGCACCTTGATGTGATCCATTTGAACCGCGAGGTAGGTGTCCAGCGAAGGCTGCCAGACGCCTTTGTCATAGAGATCGGCGGCGATGCGAAACGGACCGGTGGTGTGTCCGGCATAGTCTATGGCGTATACGCCGGCTTCGCGCACCGGCGAAAAATCGAACGAGGCATATTGATAGCGCAGCCACTTGCCCCAGGGCTTGATGTCGCCGTGGAACACCTCGTCATACTGTCCGGCGGCGTTCAAGCGCAACACCCGTGCCGTCCTCTGCGCGTGGCCATTCGGATCCAATTCCAGCACCGCGACCTTGGAGCGCTGCGGCGTGTAGCCGACTTGGTTGTACGACACCACCGGCGCCCGCACCCAATTCGGGATGACGTTCGGCCGTACGTGCCACACCAATGCATTGTCGGTGCGGCCGGCCGGTATGAGGCCTCGCACCACGAACCAGCCGTTCTGTGCGCGATTGCGGGCATCGAACAGCGCAAGGGGACCCTGATCCGAGACGATCGAGACGCGGGTCAGGGGATCCTCGGGTGCCAGCACGATCCGCCGCCCCGACCCCAGGGGCTTGGGCTCCGCGGCGCCATCGGCATTGCGCTCCATGGGCCCGCCGGGGTGACGCGGAAAAATTCCCGGTGAATCGTCGAACAGGTAGCTCTTGCCGAAATAGGCGGTGGGAAGGAAGTCGAGATTGAATCCCGCCTTGCCGACGAGACCGGGCGGCAGCTCGTGATCGAGATGCACCGCGATCCGGAACCCTTCCGCCTCGGCGGTGACTTCGATGCGATAGCTCAGGTCTTGATCCGGATACCCGGAGTAGGCAATCAGCTGATCGGCAGCTGCGCCATGGCGGCGGCGGGTGAACTTCGGCACTGAGTCCCACTGCTCCGGCGCAGGCAACAACCGCACCTCGCCGTCGGTGGCGATGCGCTCGCCGTGCAAGATCATTTCGACGCCGCCCAGCTTCTGATCGCGGAAGACGTCGTGAAACTGGTTCTGATACACGAGGATGCTCAAGCCTTGCGCCTCGAGATAGTCGAGCTCGTTCACATGTAGTTCCGCGGCCACTGACCAGGGTCCGCAGCACGATGCCAGGACGACGAGGGCGATTTGTTTGCGCATGTTGCTCGTGAAATAGCGTGACTAGTCTTGTGGATCCGCTGCCGTGAAGGGCGAGCAGCAGGGTTTGCCGATGGCGTGGAGTTCCATGATCTCGGCGCGCGTGCCGTCGGGATCGAGCAAGTTGAGCTGCCATTTGGCATCCCGTCCGATCTTCGGCGTATTGCTCTGGCCTGCGAGCCGATCGCCGTTCCAAAGCAGGGTGTAGGCAGCTTCCGCGTTCGGGACGCCCAGCGAGAAATGATTGAGCACGCCGAGATCCGCGGGATTCATGTCCGCCGGTATGCCGCGTCCGCCCGGAGTGCCGACGATCATGTATTCGAGCCAATCGGTGCCGTCAGGAACCTGCAGCGAGACCCAAGTGGGTGCGTCATCGCGCATGCCGCCGAACCAGTAGGGTTTGAAGCCCAGCACGCGGCGGAAAAATCCATCTTCGCGCGCACGGTCATGGATGATGAACCCAACGTGGATCATGTGGCCGGACAAGGGATTGACCGCAACGGCCGGCGGGTTGGGCGGGGCCTGTACGAACTGGATCCGATTGCCCTCCGGGTCCTTGATGTCGAACCACTCGCTGCCGTCTCGGCCGCGCGCGACTTGGCTGGGTACCGCGACCCGTTGCGCCGCGAGATAGGAGCGCAGACCTTCGGCATTTGCCGTCGCGAAGGCGACGTGGTCCAGCCGATTGATGGTGTGCTCCCTGGGCAGCGGCAATACTTCGACGTACTGCGCCGGTGAAAAGTAGTAGCGCACGCCGCGCGCATTTTCCGCATCGCCGCCCTTGGAGGCGCCCAGGTCATGGACATAGAAGCGTTCGCTCTTGGCCGGGTCGGTTGCGTAGACCGCGATGTGAGATACGCCGGTGATGGCCGGCCGCGGGAGGTCTGCCGCACACGCGGCGGCGGCACTCAGGCAAAGCCCAATCGCCGGGATCATGTTGTTCATTCGACCGCTCCTGCCGAAGGCATTTGATAGCTGATGAAGGCCAGGTGGTTGACATCGCCCCAGCTGTACATCGCGAAACTGCCGCGATCGCCCTGGAAATCAGCGAGGGTACGAATCAGCCCATCACCGAAGGCCATGATCTTGAGAGCGGCATCGCCTACCTGAGAATCTGCGTTCCCGGACTGACTCAGGAACGCGAGATTCTTGCCGTCGGGCGATATGTGGGGCGATGAGTTCCGGCCGTCGTCGTCCGTGATCTGCTCCGGCTGCGAACCATCGGGGCGCATACGCCAGATTTGAGTCGAACCGGATCGCGAGGAATCGAAGTAAATGAACTGACCGTCGGGCGAGAAGTCCGGCCCGTCGTTGAGCGTGTCGCGCGTCAACCGAGATTCCCCGCCGCCCGATGCCGGGATCGTATAGATGTCGGCCTTCGACGCGCTGCCGCGCGTAAATGCGACGATCCGGCTGTCGGGAGACCATGCATGGAAGAAACTGGACTGCGCTCCGCGTGTGAGCTTGCGCACCGCATCGCCGCCGCCGGCCGGCAGCACATACACCTGATGCTCGCCTCGAGGTGTTTCGGCGCAGCTGACGGCCAACCACCGGCCGTCGGGAGAGATACCGTAGTTACCCGAGCAATCGACGAGCTTGCCGACGGCAATCGGTTGCGGCGGAGCTCCGGCAGGTGGATCCAGATAGTCAATCCTCTCCAGATGACCGTCTTCTTGTACATAGAGGCTCTTTCCATCCGGAAGCCAATTGACCGACTGCATGACCTTGGGAACGCTCCGGATGACCGTCGCGCGCCTGTACTGATCTTCGATTTGTATGGTCTGGAGGGTGCTGTAGAGGACGGGGCGTGTGTTCTTCGCGGCGGCCGGCCGCCGGAGAGTGACGCGCGAGAACTGAACGTGGTCGGTGGTGCCGGCATCGTGAGACAGGGCGCCGAGCCCGACGTAGAAAGGACTATTCAAGTGCAGTCGGGTGGATGCGCCGATCTGATGCAGCGGCTCGCCGCCCGCGGACAGGAGCACGGTGAAGATGTCTCCGCGCTTTTCGATTCGGATGGTCTTCGGCAGGCTGATGTTGAGCTCGATATCTGCGGTATTGGCGCCGCGCTCGCGCCGATACTGCAAGGCGGGCATGCCCGAGCCGTGAACACTCAGCGCGGCATAGGCCGCGCCCGGGTCCAGCGTCTGTCGAAACATCAAAATGCCTTTGCGATGCGGGTTCGGCGAGTGACTGTAGGCGGGCGGTGGGAAGTCGACGTCGGCGGTGAGCGTCCAATCGCCGGACACCTTCCTCCAAAGGTAGTGAAAACCGTCGACGTGGTACCAGGTATTGGCGCCCGCCGACGTCAGCGTGTAGGCATCGTTACCCGAATCGTAGGCGGCCGTGCCGGGCGGAGAAACGCTGCCGACATCGGACTGGCCTTGAAAAATCCCCACCAAATCCCGCTCCGCCGGCGTCATGGCAGGTACTGCCGCCCCGGACAGCGGAAGGAGGGATACGGCGATCCAGCCCGCTGCACGACTTCTGCGCATCAATCCCCCTGCGAATTCTTTATTCTGGTAGCGCTACCATAGCCTTATCGAGAAATCATCTCAAGCGGCGGGCCGGTTTGTGTATTTTTCGACGCCGTAAGCGCCTTGGTTGCCCCCCTCCCGACGACACGTCCCATTCGCCTTGTGCCTATACTCGGAACGCCATGCCAGACGAGAACCAAAGTCCGCGTAAGTACTCCATTGCCGTGGTTGTAGTGGCGGTCTTGGTGGCCGCCGCATTAGGCGATGCCTACTTCAAAACGAGGCGTGCCGAGCAAAATACGGTGTCCGTGAAATCGAGTCTTTCGACGATGAGCATTCAAGAACTCTCCGGGCGATCGAAGGAATGCGATGAGTTGCGGGCGGGCGGCGAGTCGGGCAAGCACGACTCGGACTATTGCATCGCGGTGTGGCGCGAGATTGAAGCCCGGCCTCTGCAAATCGTCCCTGATCAGCCTGCTTCCCGGTAGAGATTCGGATCTGCAGCGCCAAGATTCGGCCTTCGGTCATTTCGACAAGGTTTTTACACAGAGGGCGGCGATTTTCAGCAGTAAATTTATTGCCCGGGGATCTATCGTGGGCAACCATGAATACGACGATACTTCGAGCCCGCGAGATGAGCCTTGCGCTCATTGTCATTGCGGTCGTCAACCACGGGCACTTGCAGGCTGATCTTTCGGGTGCGCGACCCGGTTCCTCGGGGCTCATGCGATTGGGGCGCGATTTGATGCGCCGCGCGGGCGCCGAATTTGCAAGCGAGATCAAGAGCGCGTCCGACGAAATCGCGTAAGGGGCGGGCTTGCCACCCTGACTTGTCGGGCCGGCGGTGCCGCTGCCTGCCTTGACAAGTGGTCTCTGTAGGTATGTAATGTCTGTCATGACAGAAATAACAGACATTCAAGACAGCGTTCCCATTGCGGTCCGGCAGTTCGTCCTCGAGTGGGGGAACCTCGGCGAGCGATGGGGGGTGAACCGCTCGGTGAGCCAGATTCATGCGCTGCTATACGCATCCAAGCAGCCGCTTGCGGCGGAGGACATCGCAGATGCGCTTGGAATAGCGCGCTCCAACGTCTCGAATTCCTTGCGGGAACTACAGTCATGGAATCTCATCCGGCCGGTTCCCGTGCTGGGCGATAGGCGCACGTTCTACCAGGCGGAAACGGACCTATGGACGCTCGTCTCCCGCATCGCGGCGGGCCGGAAGGCTCGCGAACTGGATCCGGCAACAGCCGCTTTGCGCCAATGCGTCGAGATGTGTCGGGACGACAAGACCGTTGATCCGGTCGTGCAGCTTCGGCTCAGAGAAATGCTCGACTTCGTCGAGCGCATCAGCCGATGGTACGACCAGATGATTGCACTGCCTCGAGCAACGATTGCAACGCTCATCAAATTGGGCGGCGGAATTGCACGCCTGCTCGATCGAGGCGGGAAGAGGAGTCGAGATCTCTCATGACGGCTGCATCGTACGCCACGAGGGCTTGATCGATGTCGGAGTTTGATCCTGGTGCCCGCGTCATCGTCTTTGACGGAATTTGCCATGTTTGCTCGGGGTGGATCCGCTTCTTGGGCCGGCATCGAATCGATCCGCCCTTTCAGTTGCTTCCCATGCAATCCGCCGCCGGAAAAGCGTTGCTGGTTCAATATGGAATCGATCCGGAGGACCCCGCGACCTTTTTGGTTTTGGACCGGGGCCGATGGCTCACTCAGTCAGACGCTTCAATTCATATGATCGCCGCGCTGGGCGGGTTCTGGCGGATCGCCGGGCTGGCTCGGGTCGTTCCGCGGCGCTGGCGCAACGCCGCCTACCGGCTGCTCGCCAGAAATCGGTATCGATGGTTCGGCCGGCGCGGTACTTGCTATCTGCCACTTTCGTAATGCGCATCGTGGTCATCGCGGCCTGGGAAATTTTGGCGCACGCATCTGCCAAAGACTGGTCCAGGAGCCGGGACTCGAGGTCATCGCCACGAGCCGTCAGCCGCATTCCCCCTCGGAGTCCATAAAAACGGCAGCGCTCGATCTGGAAAGCCCGGATTTCGCATCGGAACTCAAATCGCTGGCGCCAAATCTCGTGATCCACTGCGCCGGGCCATTCCAGAATCAAGACTATCGAGTGGCTCTGGCCAGCCTGGCCTGCAAGGCGAACTACATTGATATTGCGGACGGCAGGGCGTTTGTGACGGGTTTTGTCGGCGCAGTGGGGAAGGCGGCAGAGGCGGCGGGACGCTTCGCGATTACCGGTGCGAGTACCCTGCCTGCGCTCTCCTCAGCGGTCGTCGATTCTCTAAAGAGGTCATTCGTATCGTTGAACTCCATCGATATCGTGATCGCTCCCGGACAACACGCGCCGCGCGGTGCGGCCACGATGGCCGCCGTGTTGGGATATGCCGGACAGTCCTTTTTCTGGTGGTCGGACGGACGCTGGTGCACCGTCCACGGTTGGCGGCAGCTCGAGCAAGTGCAGTTCTCATTCGGACGCCGATGGGGCTGGAATAGACTGTAAGAGTCAGAGGAGTTGTCAAATGTGGGAACTCGTCGCCGCGAGCAATCATGGCCCGGAAATCCCGTGCATGGCCGCCGTGATTCTCGCCAATAGGCTGCATCGCGGCGAAGCCTTCGTTCCCGGTGCTCGAGTCTGTATGGGAATACTCGAGTTATCCGAATTCGCGCCGGAATTCGCTCGATGGGCCATATCCACCCGCATCAGCGAATGCACTTCGTGACCGGAGGGCGCCGATGAGTTACCGATTTATCCCCGACAGCACCCGCACGGTGCGATGTTCACCCGGGCCCACATAGGTGTCCTCGCGATAAGCGACCGAGTCGCCCACGTGTATTTCCACCTTATGGGTCCCTGCCGTGACGTTCAGGATCTGGGGGTGATCGTTGACCGCCAGCGCCGGTGCGGCTTGCGCGCCATCTACGAACACCACCGAACCCGCGGGCGCGCCGGTCACGATGATTTCGGTCGGATTCGGCACCTGCGGCTTTCTGTGGAACCAACTGCAGGCCGATAAGAGGGCCAGTGTCACCAGTACGAAGACTCTCAATCGCCGCTCCCACGCTTCGTTGCGAAGGCATCAGCGTATCACGCGAGGCCTCCGGCAGCTCCTTTTAACTACTCGGTGGTTGCGAGAATTCAGGCGTGAGGAGAGCCTTTTTCGCTATCCAAATGAGCGAGCTGGGCGGGTGCATAGCGGCCGCCCGCGACGGCCTCCGGCGGCACCGCTCGAGTGAGGGAGCGCAGCTGCTCTTGCGACAGACGTAGATCGAGGGCGCCCAAGGCTTCCGTGAGCTGATCGCGCCGGCGTGAGCCAATGAGCGGAATGATGTCGGCACCCTGCGCGGCCACCCAGGCGATCGCCACCTGCGCGACAGTGCAACCGATTTCCGAGGCGACCTCGCGCAGCCGTTCAACCAGACGTAGATTGCTCTCGAGATTCTCGCCCTGGAATCGAGGGCTCATCGCGCGAAAGCCGCTCTCGCCCGTTCGCTGCTTCGACCAGTGGCCGCTGATGAGCCCGCGGGACAATACTCCGTATGCCGTGACGCCAATCCCCAGTTCACGGCAAACGGGCAGGATCTCGGCTTCTATTCCGCGCGACACCAGCGAGTACTCGATCTGCAGATCGCAAATCGGGTGGACCGCTTGCGCGCGGCGCAAAGTCGCGGCGCCGACCTCCGAGAGGCCCACGTGCCGCACATAGCCCGCCTTGATCAGATCCGCGATGGTGCCGACCGTATCCTCGATGGGCACTGCGGGGTCGAGGCGAGCGGGGCGATAAATGTCGATGTAATCGACCCCGAGGCGGCGCAGGGAGTAGGCCAGAAAGTTCTTGATGGCTGCGGGTCTGGAATCGTAGCCCGACCAAACTCCGGCCGGGTCGCGCAGGGCGCCGAACTTGACGCTGATGAGTACGCGCTCGCGTGCATGGGCAGCGAGAGCTTCGCGAATCAGCAGCTCGTTGTGACCCATGCCGTAGAAGTCGCCGGTATCCAGCAGCGTGATTCCCGCCTCGAGTGCGGCGTGGATGGTCGCGATGCTTTCATCCCGGGTGCTCGGACCATAGAAGTCCGACATTCCCATACACCCCAGGCCCAGGCTGGAACTTTCCGGACCCGACGATCCAATTCGGCGGTACGACATCTTCGTCATGCGTTGATTCTATCGCGGTTTGTCATGACAGTTGAACGAGGCTAGTTCGCCTTGACGCCCTCGACCTGTATGCGCAGCAGCACGTCCTGCTTGAAGCCGTACTGTTGTCCGTAGTTCACCCCGAAGTCGGCGCGGTTGAACGTGCCGCTGGCGTCGGCTCCGCAAACCTGCTTCTTGAGCATGGGATGCTCGAAGCATTTGAAGGAATTGATGGTGAGCGTCACCGGTTTCGTGACGCCGTGCAGGGTCAACTCGCCCGAAACCGTCCTAGGCGCGCCGTTTGCGAATTCAACGAATTTTCCCTTGTACTCCGCGGTCGGGAATTTCCCCACATCCAGCATCTCGGGGCTCGACACGTGCTGGTTGAGCTTGTCATGGGCGAAATCGACGGTTGCAGTGTCGATCACGACATCGACGGTTCCGGTTTTCGCCGCGGCATCGATCTCGACGGTGCCGGTGGTCTTCTTGAAGGTGCCTCGCCATGTGGACAGGCCCCCGAAGTGATCCACTTCGAAGCTCGGATGCGTGTGGTCGGGATCCACATTGTAAGTGGTGGAAGCGGCGGTCGCCGACGTGGCGGACACGATGAGGAGGAGCAGCGCGTAATGGTGTTTCATGATGGGTCCTGGCAATAGTGCTTATTAGAAGGCATTAGAAAGTGGGTGCTAGCGGAGCAATCCGGCCGCAGCCAGCTGATGACCGATGCGCTGGATCTCTGTCTCTCCCGCAGCGAGGGCTGCCGGAGTCGTATGAACCGAGTAGCTGCCGAGCACCAAATCATGAGGATGTTTGGCCGCCGAACCGAGAACGAACCTCGACGCAGCCTCCGCCTGAATGACCAGGGCGTTGTTGGATTCCTCGAACACGACCAATTCGCCGGCGGAGACCGGTTCCGGCGTGCGAAGCTCCCCGTTGGAGACCGCGAGCCACGCTACCTCGTGTCCCAGCGGGGGCTGATAAACCCACCGTTCACCCGCCGCGAGTTGAACGTCCAGATAGTTGATGCGCTCCGGAGCCAAAATCGCGCTTTTTGCACGGCCATGGGAGCCCACGATGACCCGCGCGGCGTTCTCTTGGGGTACATGATCCGCGGATAAGTATTGGCTTTGACATGGCGCGTTCTCGAGCTCCGCCGGCAACGCGATCCATAACTGAAAACCCTTCGACTGCTCCAAGGCAGCCCCGGTATGCCACACGCCGCGTCCGGCGCGCATCCATTCAACGCCTCCCGCTGACAGGACTCCCTTGACGCCGGTGGTCTCTTGATACTCGATCGCACCTTCATGAACAACGGTCAGCGTGGCAATTCCAGAATGCGGATGCCAGCCGAAGTTCGGCGCACCGGAGGCCGAGATGTCGAACAGATCCAGGAACACGAAGGGCTTGATGAGCTCGCCGATATCCGACGGGCTGACCAGACGCGTGATGGGTCCGTGCCGTCGCCCTCGGGTCCGGCGCACAATATCGCGATGCGAGACGGATGCCTGCAATACTGCGCTCATGCCGCGATCGCCGCGATGTTCGCGCGCGCCTTCGACATGGCGGCCTCTTTGGCTTCCGCCCCGAACGCAAGTCCCTCCGCCCGCACGATCGTGACATCCGTCAACCCGATGAACGACAGCACGCCGGTGAGGTAGCTCTCGTGATGCTCGAAGGCCGCTGCGGGAGAGCCGGGCGTATAGACGTTGCCTCGAGAAGACGCGATGAACACCTTCTTGTTGGACAGCAGACCCTCGGCACCGCTTGGGCCGTAGCGGAATGTCTTGCCGGCGATGACCACGCGGTCGATCCACGCCTTGAGCTGGCTGGGGATCGAGAAGTTGTACATCGGGGCGCCGATCACGATGATGTCGGCCGCGACCAGTTCCTCCAAGTAGGCGCCGCCCTTCGCCAAGTCGGCGCCGAGGAGTTTGTCCTCAACCGTACCGCCCTGCCACGCCGCGAGATGTGCCGGCGATAGGTGAAGTGCGGCATCCGACGCCAAATCGCGATGGACCACCTGGATGCTGGGATGCAGAGCAACTTGCCGGGCTACGATTTCCGCCGACAGTGCGCGACTGGCGGAGTAGGGTCCCAGAACGCTGGAATCGATATGTAGGAGCTGCATGGTGACTGCCTCGTTGTCTAAATTCGAACTAGCGCGTATCCTGCGCGCGTAAATCCCCTATGAATAGCCGGTATGTTTCGATACTATCCATCGGAATAGCCGATATACAGGTGGGAATTCATGCTCGACGGGGTCTCTTTCGATCAATTGAAGGCCTTCATCGCCGCTGTCGATGAAGGCAGCTTCTCGGCCGGCGCCCGCAGGCTTCGGCGTGCGCAATCCGCCGTCAGCGAGCTCGTCAGCAACCTCGAAGCCCAGATCGGGGTTGTTCTCTTCGATCGTTCCGAGCGCTACCCCAAGCTCACACCGGCGGGCGTCGTGTTGGTTGCCGACGCGCGCACTGTCCTCGCCAATGTCGATTTGCTCAAGGCGCGCGCCAAAGGAATTTCCGGCGGCCTCGAGTCGGAACTCTCGGCGGTCGTCGACGTGCTGTTCCCGATCGAGGCAATTGCCGAATCGGCGAAGGAATTCAGGGATCGATTTCCGCGTACGCCCCTGCGGTTGTACGTCGAAGCACTCGGCGGCGCCTACAAACCCGTGCTCGACGGCCGCTGCAGCTTGGGAATAGTGGGATCGTTGCCGATCGCACCCGACTCCATGACTCTGGAGCGGCTGCAAGGGGTCGACATGATCATGGTCGCCGCGCGCGAGCATCCGCTTGCCATGCTCAAGGGCGTCATTCCAAAGCTTGAGCTCGCCAAACACGTGCAATTGGTATTGACGGACAGATCCGATCTGACGCAGGGACGCGAGTTCGGCGTGATGTCGCCCGTCACATGGCGACTAGGCGATTTATTTGCGAAGCACGCGTTTCTTCTCAAGGGACTCGGCTGGGGCGGCATGCCGTTGCACGCCGTGAAGCAGGATCTACTGCAAGGTCGGCTCGCCAAGCTGTCGATCGAAGATTTGCCGGATGAGGGTCTGATACTGCCGATGTCGGCCGTCTATCTCACCGCCAAACCGCCGGGTCCCGCGGGCCGCTGGCTCATCGAGCGGTTGCGACAATGTAACGGTCAACACGCAGCCGGGAGTCCGGCTACCGATCAGCGCGTCGCTACTTGATCGCCGTGCCACCCGCCGCCCAAAGCCTTGAATACGGCAATCTGACCTTGAATCAAGGCGGCATCGGAGGAAGCCACCGCGGAGTCGAGCGCGACCAGCGATTGCTCCGTGGTTAGCAAGTCGAGGGCGCTGAGCGAGCCCGCGGCGAATTCATCGCGAGCGATGCTGAAGGCTTGATGGATTTTTTTCTGGGCGTCCCCGAGGGCTTGGCGGGTGTCGAGCGCCGCGCTGTACAACACGAGCGCCTGCTCGGTCTCCTTGAGCGCAGTCAACACTACGCCGTCGAACGAGGCCAACGCAGCGGCTTGCTGTGCCTTCGCTTGACGGACCCGTGCCCGCGGTGCGGCCATATTCGGAAAGGACCAGCTGATCGAGGGACCGACGCCCCAGGTCCGGCCGATGTTGTCGTTGAGATCGGACAGTTGTGTTGCAGCACCGCCGTACAGTCCGACGAGTCGAATGGTGGGATACAGATCCGCCGTCGACACCCCGATCTCGGCCGTCGCGGCGGCGAGACGCCGCTCGGCCTGGCGCACGTCGGGGCGCCGCTTGATGAGGGCCGACCCATCGCCCACCGGGATCAGTGCGACGATGGCGGGCGGCGTGACGCATGACTCGATATCTCTCGGCGCCTCCGTAGGAGTGCGGCCGAGAAGCGCGGTCAGTTCAAAAAGCGCCGCCCGCCGCTGGCCTTCGAGGCCGGGAATACTCGAGCGAACCTGTGCCGTCAGCGATTGCGCCCGGGCGACGTCGTACACCGAATTTCCTCCCGCGTCATGGCGCTGCACGGCGATGTCGGCTTCGCGGGACACGATGCTGAGCGAATGGTTTGCAACATCGAGCTCCTCGCCGAGCGCGCAGACCGCGGCGTAGGCGCGCGCGGTTTCCGCGGCCACCACCACCCTGACGCTGTCGCGCGCCGCGGCCACCGCATCTGCGTTGGCATTCGCCGCTTCGATCGCGCGGTGGACACGGCCGAAGAGATCGACCTCGTACGCGGCCTGAAAGACGTCTTCGAACAGCCAAATGGTCTGGGGAGGGCGGCCCGTTAGCTCGAGAATCTCATCCGTCACCGCATCGCGGCCGTAAAGCCCTCCGGCAGAGGCCTCGGTCGATGGATAGCGATTGGCACGGGCTGCCGACAGTACCGCTCGAGCCGCAGCGAGGTTGGCGTCGGCTGCGGCGAGATTGCGGTTCTCTTTCAGCGCTTCTTGTACCAGTGCATCGAGGCGCGCGTCGTTGTACAACCGCCACCACTCATCCGGCGGCGGTGCCGGGGTCTCTGCCGCAGTATTCAAGGAGACCAGGGGTGCCTCGGTGCCCGGCGGGAGCGCGGGTGCGTGATAGTTGGGGCCGACTCGGCACGCGGCGAGCGAGCCTGCGACGAGGGCAGCGATGATGAGGGTTCGAATCACGGCGGCCTCGATTCGCGGCGAAACAGCGGCATCGGGGAGGCGGGACCTTCGGGTGCCGCGCTTCGCAATACCACGATCAACAGCGCGACCGCGGTCAGTACACCGATGGCCGTAAAGCAATCGATGATCGCCTGGGTGGTTGCCGCCGACCGTACGACATTGCCCAGCACCAGTTCTCCGCGAGACACGGCTCCCACGGGATCGATGACTCGCGTGGTCGCCGCGCCGTACGCTCCCACCCGCTGGATGACCTGAGGATCGCCCACCTGCAGGTGCTGTCCGATCAAGTTCGATGCCACCTGTTCTCGCACTCGAGCGAGTGTGGTCACGAACGCCGAGCCGATCTCCCCGCCCATGAGGCGCGCCACCTGCAGCACCGCGCCGAAGGTGAGCGCATCCTGGGGCCGCAAGTGAAGAATGCCGAAGAATATGACGCCCGACAGGGCAAAGCTCTGCCCGAGAGACTGAAGGAAGGAGGAGGGTAGAAACTGGTAGGACCCCCAGAGCGGGGTCAAGTTATAGGCCACCATGAGGCAGGCGACGCTGATGAAGATGAAGCCGATCGACGCCACCAGCCTCGCGTCCGTTCGGCGCAGCATCAATGCCGCCAGCGGGCAGAAAATGAGCTGCGGCACGGCTATCCAGATGAGTGTGTCGCCCGTTTCCAGCGCCCGAAAACCGCGCACCGATCCCAGGAAGAGGGGGATCAGGAACGCGGTCGACGTGATCGTCAGCCGCAGAAATGCGATGAGCACGAATTGACTCGGCAGCGGACGGCCGAAAACGACCTTGAGATCCAGCAGCGGATTGGCGGTGCGCGCCTCATGGATCAAAATGGCCGCGAGCAGCAAAACACCGGCCGACATCAATCCCCACACCAACCCGGAATTCTGCCAGTCGAGCCGATTGCCCTGGTCGAGCGCCGCATAGATGAACGCCAGCCCCCAGCCGCCCGCCAACAGGCCAAATACATCGCTCGGCGGCCGGGCGGTGATCGGCAGCGGGGCGATGCCCCGATGCAGACCGAGCGACATGATCAGGGCAAGCGGTACGTTCTGCCAGAAGATCCATCGCCATGAATGATGCTCGACATACCAGCCTTCCAGGGAAGCCGATATGTTGAGCGAAAGCTCGAGGTTCAGCGCATAGATCGCAATGCCGAACGCCCAATACTTGGGAGGCATGTTGCGCAAAATGAAACTCAAGGTGAGCGGGATGAAGAATCCCGAGGCCAGGCCGCCCAAGAACTGCATGGTCAATAGCTCGGGCAACGTCGTCGAGTACGGAGTGAGCAAGGAAATGACTGCAAATGCGATGGAGGCACCGATCAATACGCGCCGGGGACCATAGGCCGCGCCCAACCACACGGCGGGGATGGTGACCAGCATCTGGGCGGCCGTTTGCGCCGTCGTGATCCAGGCCCCATCGTCGACTCCGGCACCCACGGCACCGCGGATGTCGGCCAGACCAAACGTCGACAGCCGCCCGTTCAAGGTCGATATGAAGGTGCCCATGAGTACGGCGAGGAGCCCGAGCCAGGGAATGGCGGTGGGCGGCGAGGGGAGCGGAGGCGGGGTCAGGGCTGAACCGGGACCGGGCATTGGGATGGTCGCGCTCATCAGTGCCGCCCATCTCGGGCATCGACTCTCGCCTCCACCGACATTCCGGGTACGAGTCGATCGGTCAGGCCGTCCGCATCGTCAATGGCAATCTTCACGGCGATGCGCTGCACCACCTTGGTGAAATTGCCCGTCGCATTGTCGGGCGGCAGCAGCGCGAACTCGGCGCCGGATGCCGGCGCGAATGCCAGCAAATGTCCGCGCAGGGTATGTCCCGGAAAGGTATCGACGTTGATTTCCGCCTTCTGCCCGACGGCCATGTGAGTCAGCTGCGTTTCCTTGTAGTTGGCGATGACCCATATGTTCGGCAGGGGAGTGAGGGTCGTAATCTGGCTGCCCACACCGACCAACTGCCCGGGTTTGACTTGGCGCTGCCCGATGACGCCGTCTTGGGTCGCGGTGATCGTGGTATAGCCGAGGTTGATCCGGGCCGCGTCGAGCGCAGCCCGCTGCGCGGCGACGGTCGCCTCGCCCTGGGAGAGCTGCGCTTCGAGCACCGCGAGCTGCCGCTCGGCGGCACGCGCCTGTGCTCGGTTTTGCGCGAGCTGCGCATCGAGTTGCTTACGCACGGTCGCCAGCTTTTCGTTGGCCTCCGTGGAGGAAGAGCCGGTCTCGAGGAGCCGTCGTTGCCGCGCCAGGTCACGCTCGTTCTGTTCGGAGGAGGCGGTGGTGGATGCCACGACCGCACGGGCCGCCTCGACATTCGCGCGCTGCAACTCCTGTTGCGCCTTCAACACTTGGATTTGAGCGCTCGCGCTGGCAACGCCGGCCTCCGCCTGCGCCACGGCGGCGCGATAGTCATCGTCGATCAAGCGTGCGAGTACCTGCCCCCGGTGCACGCGTTCGTAATCCTGGATGGGAAGCTCGCGCACGTAGCCCGCGACCTTCGCGGTGATGGGTGTGAGATCCGCTTTGAGGTAGGCATCGTTCGTGCTCTGCCACCCTGCGCCGCCCTCCCAACGGGTCCAATTGGTCGACACGACGATGATGATGCCGACGGCCACGATGAACACGAGGATCCGCCACGCGAATTCAAAAACCTTGTTCCAGTCGACCTTCGGAATGCTCATGGCTCGAATTTGGATTATCGATTTGCCGGACGCCATCCCATCATTTCATTGTTTGGCCCGGCGAGTCTACGTTGTGCGAGGCCCCCTTACGGGGGAGTATAGTCTGCGCGAATTGCGGGCGACACGAATACAGGAGTCGGCATGAGTCCCAGACGGACACGAGCGAGCGATTCTACCGATGAGAGTGAGCGCACCCTGCAGCGGCGAGCCGCACTCCGCAAGACCGCCGCGCTCTTGGGAGGATTGGCTTCGGCCACCCTATTGCCGGCAGCGGCTGCCGAGAACACACCCCATCGATCGGGTGCGGCCGGCGATCCTCGCAGGGGTTCGGTGATCGCCGCGGACGGGGCGCCGATCGCCGATACGGGCAGCGGCAAAGTCGTGGGCTACGTGCGCAACGGGATACAAACTTTCAAGGGCATTCCCTACGGTGAAAACACCGAAGGGGCGAACCGCTTCATGCCGCCCGTCAAGGTCAAGGCCTGGAGCGGCGTTCGTAGCTCGCGGCAATATGGCAACGTTGCGCCGCAGGCGCCGCGCGAGGGTTGGGCCAACGACGAGGAGGCCTTCATGTTCTCCTGGGACGACGGCGTCCAGGGCGAAGATTGCCTTCGGATCAATGTCTGGACGCCCTCCGTCAAAGGTAAACAACGCCCCGTCATGGTTTGGCTGCACGGCGGCGGATTTTCCGCGGGCTCGGGTCAGGAGCTCAGAGCCTACGATGGCGAAAATCTCGCCCGGCGCGGCGAGGTGGTGGTCGTCTCGCTCAACCATCGCCTGAATGTCTTGGGGTACTTGAACCTCGCGCAATATGGCGACCGCTATGCTTCCTCCGCCAACCTCGGCATGCTCGACATCGTGGCCGCTCTGGAATGGGTGCGAGACAACATCGAGGGATTTGGGGGAGACCCGGGTGCGGTAACCGTATTCGGTCAATCGGGCGGCGGCGGCAAGGTCGGTGCGCTCATGGGAATGCCCGCCGCGTCGGGGCTGTTCCACCGCGCCATCGTCGAGAGCGGTTCAATGTTGCGTCTCGGCTCCGAGGACAAGTCGCGCCAACTCGCGGAACTGATCGTGGCGGAGCTTGGCCTCAGCCGGACGACCATCCACGAGATTCAGACGCTGCCCTGCGAAAAGCTCATTCAGGCAAGTACCAAGGTATTGCGCGAGCACGCCTCCATTCCCAAAGGGACCCTTCCCAATTTTCGGCGGATCGCGGACAGCCTGGGATTTGCGCCCATCGTGGACGGCAGCATATTGCCTGCGCATCCCTTCGACCCTCGAGCCTCGGCGCTGTCCGCCGACGTCCCCATGATCATCGGCAGCACGCTCAATGAATTCATCACGGCGATGAATCACCCTGAAGTGGAAAGGATGACCGAAACGGAGCTCGAGCAACGGGTCCGCGGAGTCTACGGCGACAGAACTCCCAGGGTGATCGAAGCGTTCAAGCAACGCTCGCCCTACGCTTCTCCATTCGATTTGTGGTCGCACATCGGCGCCGCGGGGATCCGGCAAGCCGCGATTGCGCAGGCGACCGCAAAGGCCACGCTTGGCAAGGCACCGGCATATCTCTATTGGTTCGCCTGGCAGACGCCCATTCTCAACGGCCGGCCGCGGGCTTTTCACTGCGCCGAGATCCCATTCGTGTTCGACAACACGGATCGCTGTGAAAACATGACCGGCGGAGGCCCGGACGCGCGCGCGCTGGCGGCAATCATGAGCGATGCGTGGATTCAGTTTGCGCGCACCGGCAACCCGAATCATCCCCGCATGCCGCGGTGGGACGCATTCTCGCCGGATCGCAAACAGACCATGATCTTCGACAATAAATCGGTTCAAGTCGACGGGCCGGATGCGGCGGAACAAGATAGCACCGCTGAGGCATGAGAGAAAATCTGCGAGGCTGGAAATAATCGCGCTCTATCGACGGTCAACTGTACAGCCATTGTCATTGGAGAATCCTCATGAAGTCGCTCGCTGCTCTCGTCGGTTCAGTCGCGATGATTTTTGTCGCAGCCTTCGCATTCGCCGCGGAGACTCCCTTCAATCAGGCCCAATTCGATTCGATGCGGGCCGCCGGCAAGCCGGTCGCGGTGGTATTCCACGCCGATTGGTGTCCCACGTGCCGCGCACAGGCACCGGTACTGAAAGATCTGCTGCAAACGCCGGCACTGAAGCCCCTGACGCTGTTCGTTGCCGATTTCGACACCGAGAAGGCGTTGCGGAAGTCCTTCGGCGTCGCGCAGCAAAGCACCATCGTGGTATTCAAAGACGGCAAGGAGATTGCCCGCTCGACCGGCGATACGCAGCGGGACAGTCTCGCCGCGCTCCTTCACCGGGCTGTTTCCTGACACCGGGCCTGTCTCCTGACCGTCAGCGCGCTGTATGAACTTCGGCACCGGAACCTACGGGCTGGGCTTAATGGCGGGCGCCTTGTCCACCTTGTCGCCGTGCGTCCTGCCGCTGGTTCCGGTGTTGGTGGCCTCGGCCGTCAACGCCCATCGGTGGGGAGCATTGGCGCTCGGCGCCGGACTCGCCCTGTCCTTTACCATCGTCGGATTGTTCTTCGTCACGGTGGGCGCCTCGCTGGGTCTCGATCCGGGGACGTTTCGTACCGTGGGTGCAGCGATCCTCGCGGCCTTCGGCCTCATACTCCTGGTGCCCAAGTTGCAGGTTCTGTTTGCACGCGCGACCAGCTCTTTGAGCAATTCGGGTAGTCAATTACTCACTCGCGTAACCTTGGACGGACTCGCAGGCCAGCTGGTCATTGGCCTGCTGCTGGGTGTCGTGTGGAGTCCCTGTGTCGGACCCACGCTGGGGGCGGCGACGACCCTGGCGAGTCAAGGCAAGGATCTGCGGCAAATTGCGCTTCTGATGCTGATTTTCGGCATCGGCGCCGCTGCGCCTCTCGTACTTCTGGGGTCCTTGTCGCGCGCCAGCTTAACGAAGATTCGCGGCCGTCTACTGAACGCCGGTCAGTACGGCAAACAGCTGCTCGGATTGGTCATGCTGATCTTGGGTGCCTTGATTGCGACCGGAGCGGACAAAGCCTTTGAGGCATGGATTCTGGACCGGATGCCCGATTGGCTTACGGCGATCTCCATTCGGTTCTAACCGTGCAGGCCACCAGCACCCTCAGTGCGCGTGGCCGAAGGGATCGGTGATCCCCGGCAGCCAGGGATCATGGGTTGCCGCACGCCAGTCATGAAGCTGGGCTCGCAGGTCGCCGAGCACGGCCGCGTGCGCGGAATCGCCGGCGAGATTCACAACTTCGTCCGGATCCGCCGTCAGGTCGTACAGCTCCTCGGATGGGCGGTGTGCAAACGCCTGCAGAGTACGCTTCCCCAGCTTCGCGCCCGGCGTACCGGTGATCGCCTTCCACGACGGCGACAGCTGCACATCGCTCGCCACCGGCACCGTGAGCGAAGGCTCCAGGTTGAGAAAATAGCTGTACTGCCTCGTGCGAACCGAACGCATGGGATAGTACTGGTTGATTTCGTGAAAGGAGTGAGTGGCGAAAACGCGGTCAAATCCCTGCGGATTGGTCTCGTTCAAAATCGGCAGCAGGGAACGCCCCGGCAGCGGAGCGTATCGGTAGTCCTTGGGGGGCGTCACTCCTGCCCATGCCAGCATCGTCGGCGCGATGTCGATCCAGCTCACCAGAGCGCGGCTCCGCGTTCCGTGCTTGCTCTGCTCAGGCGAACGTATGATCAAGGGCAGGTGCAGGCCGGGTTCATAGAGATTGTCCTTCGCACCGGGGAAAGGCCGGCCGTTGTCGCTGAGATAGATGACGAGCGTGTCGGCGTCATGGCCCGACAGGCGCAATTCCCGCAGCAGCAGGCCGACGCCGCTATCGAGGCGGCTCACCGACTCGTAGTATTGCGCCAGGTCCTCGCGCACCCCCGGCAGGTCGGGCAGGTGACTGGGGATCAAGACGTCGGACGGGGAGTAGATCTCACGCTTCACCTCGGGCCACTCGCGCGTGTTGCCGAAGTTCGCCGCGTCGCGGTGCGGATCGCTGAAGCCCACCGTCAAAAAGAACGGCGCGCTGCCCTGCGCTCTGATCCACTTTCCGGCCTCATGAGCCATGAAGGCAACGTCGCGAATTCCGGGCCGTTCGGGTGCCAGCCAAGCATCGTAGGGCAGCAAAGCGTCCGGTTTGACATGCTTCTTGCCGACCAGCGCGGTGCCGTAGCCGGCCAGCTTCAGCATCCACGGCAGGGTCTTCACATCGTCCAGCAAAGAAAAATTGTGTACGTCATGCGCCAGTCCGTACATGCCGTTGGTATGCGAATAAAGCCCGGTGTATAGCGTCGAACGGCTGGAGCTGCACGAGGATACGGTTGCATAGCCCTGAGTGAACAAGGTGCCCGCGGCCACGAGTTCGTCCAGAATAGGCGTCTTGACCCTCCCTTCGCAGCACGACAGGTCATAGCCCTGGTCATCCGCAATGATCAGCAGGATGTTCCGCCGGAGTCTGCCGGGCGAGCGGGTGTCGCCGGCCGCCACGGATCGAGCGGCACCGGCAGCCGCCAGACCGAATCCCACCGTACCTGCGAGCACGTCGCGACGATTCATACCGAACCTCCCAGCGGTGTCCGTGAGTTGCGCAGCATGGAGGATACGCTCAAATTCCCGAGAGTCCGAGCATCGGCGCTTCCCTCGCGTAGAATCACCGCCATTGCTTGAATCGCGGCCAGAGTCTTCGATGAACCTCGTTATTCCCACACGTGCCTTCGGCGGATACATTTTCGATTGCGACGGCACCTTGGCGGACACGATGCCGCTGCACTTTCGCGCGTGGACGCGGATCGTCGCGGAACTCGGCGGGTCATTTCCCAAAGAGCTGTTTTATCAACTGGGCGGGAAGCCGACTGCGCAAATCCTGTGTCTGCTCCGAGATGAGCACGGACTGAATGTGAGCGACGTGCAAGAGGCCGCCGAACGGAAGGAGCGGTATTTCCTGGAGATGATCGACCAAGTCGAGCCGATCGAGGCAGTGGTTGAGATTGCGCGGCGCTGGCACGGAATCCGGCCGATGGCAGTGGCCTCCGGAGGCTTTCGGCGGCAGATCGAGCTCACCCTCGATGCGCTTGGAATCCGTTCGCTCTTCGACACCGTCGTCTGCGTGGAAGATTACGCGCGGGGTAAGCCGTATCCGGATCCCTTTCTGGAGGCCGCCCGGCGATTGAGCGTGCCGCCCGCGGAGTGTCTGGTGTTCGAAGACAGTCCGCTGGGTATTCAGGCCGCGCAAGCTGCCGGGATGCAGTGCGTGTTCGTGCCACGGACCGATTCGTGAGCCGGAATGGGCGTCGGCGGCGTGGCAACGGTGATTCTGGAGTAGGATGCGATGCGATGAACCACCTGGCGCGCGGATCTTTCGTCGTAGATGTTCAGCCGCTGGCGTCGCCGCCGGCGGAAGGGCTGTCGCGGTTTTCCATCGTCAAGACGATTCACGGCGACATTGAAGGAACGAGCAGGGGGGAGATGTTGGCGGGCGGCGACTACAAGCTGGGCGCGGCTGGATATGTCGCGATTGAGCTCATTACGGGCGTGCTGCAGGGACGGCAGGGTGCTTTCGCGCTACAACAAATCGCCACCATGGATGCGAGCGGATCGAAGATTTCCGTGACCGTGGTTCCCGGCTCGGGTACCGGGGAATTAAAAGGCATCGCCGGGACATTCAAGATCCAGATCGCGGACGGCAAGCATTCATACGAGTTCGAGTACACGCTGCCTCCCTAGTCGAATCGAGGTTCAGGGACCCCGAATGAAGTTCCTTCCGCTCATATGGTCCGGCATCTGGCGCAAACCTGGGCGCACCGTCTTGATCTTCCTGCAAGTCTGCGTGGCCTTTGCGCTGTTCGGTGTGCTCCAGGGTCTGAAAACCGGCGTTGAGCATCTCATCAGCGAGGCGCGAGCCGACGTGCTGATCGTGCACGGCAGCCTCAGTTTGATCGATCCTTTGCCATTGAGCCTGCTCGAGAGGATCAAGTCCGTGCCCGGCGTGAAGGTCGTCATTCCGGTGGAGTTGTTCGGAGCCATCTACCAAAACCCAAGCCAGAAATTGGGTCTCGTGGCCATAAGTCCCGACGAGGGCTGGCTTTCGGCATTCACATTCTCGATAGCGCCCGAATATGTCGCGGCTTTACGCAGGATTCGAACCGGGACGATCATCAAGGAGGGGCTGGCGAAGAAGTACGGCTGGAAGGTCGGTGATCGCATCCCCTTGAAGTCCACGGTTGTCCAGGTGGACGGCTCGACCGACTGGGCATTCGATGTCGTGGGCACCTACACCGACGCCGACCTCGGCGGTGCAAACGACACCATTCTGATCAACTACTCCTACTTCGATGAAGCCCGCGTTTCCGGAAAGGGCACCGTCAAGCACTTCAACGTCGCGGCTTCCGATCCGAAATTGGCGGTGACGGTGGCCGACGCAATCGACCGTCGCTTCGCCAACTCCTCGAGCGAGACGCGCACAGAATCGCTGCGTGAATTGGCTCAGTCCCAGCTGCAATCCATCGGCGATCTGAATTTCCTGATCCGGGCCATCGTGAGCGCGGTGCTCGTGGCGCTGTTGTTCGCCACCGCCACCATGACCATGCAATCGATTCGGGAGCGCACGCCCGAGCTTGCGGTTCTGAAGACCCTCGGGTTTACCGACGGCTCGGTGTTCGTCTTCGTGCTCGCGGAGGCGATGGTGATCTTCATCGCAGCCGGCGCATGCGGATTGGCGTCGGCCTTGCTGGTATTCCCGTTTGCCTCGAGGTTCGTACCCGGTCTGTCGATGCCCGCGGTCGTGGTCGGGGTCGGCCTGGTTTGTGCCGCGTTGGTCGCTCTGATCAGCGCGGCGGTCCCGGCTCTCGTGGCCGCAAGGCTGAAGATCGCCACGGCGCTGGCAGTGCGCTGACGGCAACATGAGCGTCGCCCGACAATCTCTCGCCATGCTGCTCGTGAACCTGTCGGGAGTCCGGGAGCGCATGGCATCCGTATTGACCATCATCATCGGGGTCACTTGCGCCGTGGGGGTGCTCGTCTCCATGCTCGCCATGGGGACCGGTGCGCGCCGGCAAGAGATGGGCAATGTTCGCGCCGACCGCGTGGTCCTGATCACGTCGGGTGCGCGGGTGTGGCAGAGCGACATCTCCAGGGAGGAGGCGGCCGCCGTTCTCGAACTGCCGGGTATCCTCAAAGGCTCAGGGGGCGAACCCATCGTCGTCCCCGAGACCGAGGTCCCCGTCGAAGGCCGCCGGCGCGTGCTGGGCAATCGAATCTTTTTTCCGCTGATCGGTACCACTCCCACGGTGACCCAATACCGGCCTGAGATGCGCTTCACCGGCGGGCGCATGTTTCAAACCGGTCTCCATGAACTCATCGCGGGCAATTCCTGCGCTCGCCAGTTCACCGGTTTCGATATCGGCGATCGACGACCGATCCACGGCACCGACTGGACCGTCGTCGGCCATTTCGATCTGGGGCAGGATCAGCAATGCTTCGTCTTCGCCGACGTCGACAGCATCATGTCCACATTCAGCCGCAATACCTACAGCTCGGTATCGGTGAGACTGCAATCTCCATCCGATTTCGACGCGTTTCGCGACGCCGTCAAGGGCAATCCGGCCTTGCATCTCGAGGCCAAGCGTGAACGAGAAATCATGGAAGACGGATTCAAGGAGCTGAACGCCATCCTGAACTTCGTCAGCTACTTCGTAGGTACCATCATGGCGATCGGTGCGACGCTGGGCGCCGTCAATTCCCTGTATGCGATAGTCGACTCGCGGCGCCGCGAGCTCGCCACATTGCGCGCCATCGGCTTCGGTCCCGGCCCCATCGTGGTCTCCGTATTGGCCGAGTCGGTACTGTGGGCGTTACCCGGAGCGCTTCTCGGCTGCGCCTTGTCATGGGCCTTGTTCAACGGATTATCGGCCAGTCCCTTCGGCTACAGCTTCCAGCTCGCAGTGACTCCGTCTCTCGCCGTACTCGGCATCCTGTGGGCGTTGGGGATGGGCTTGCTGGGCGGATTACTCCCTGCGCTGCGGGCAGCCCGGGTACCGGTCACGACGGCGCTGCGCGCCATCTGAGCATGGTGCCGCGCGCCATGTGAGCACGGCGCTCAGGTCGCGGACATGGCTATTTCAATTCAACGACGACCGCGCGTGCGTGTCCGCTCAGCAGCATTTCGCTGTGCGTGCGATCCCGGCGATTGAAGCTGACCTTGGCAAAGGTAATCTCGGAGACCGTGCTCTTGCCATCCGGGGTGGTGGACTGCAGGGTGCCGTTCGCCTCGAACACCACCAACACATCCTTGTCGTGAAAATGCATGGGGGTGGGTTTGCCCGGCAGCCACACGGAGTTCCAGACTATGACCCGGTCATTCTCCAGCAGCTTCTTTGCATGCGGGCGCGGGAACGCCGGCGGATAGGCGGTGTTGTTGAGGATCGGCGTGGGCGAATTGTCCTTCAGTTCGACGACCACGGTTCGCACGCCATCCTTGCAGGGAATCGCGCCTCGGCGGCCGAAGACCGCCGTGCCTTTTTGCGTCAACGAGACCGCGACGAAGTCATGCTGGGCAGGCGGCAAAGCGCTCGCGGTATCCCAGACCGTGACGCGGTCATTGTCGACCACGGGCTCGGCGCCGCGGCTCAACGCGGCGAAACTCAAGGCAAGAATACACAGGGAAATTCTCAGCATGCCGCTGATTGTACAGGCACGGCCGGCATGCGCCAGATCGACAAACCGCCGAAGTTTGGGACCCTGTATTGGTTAAGTTTTGCTTAACGGACGGTCAGGTACTGTGTTTGTTGTGCATCGGCGGGCGGCGCAATCTGTTCACCGTTCGATCAATTCAATCCGCGGAGAATGCACATGAAAAACGAAGTCCTCATCACCCGGTTCGCGCACGCGCTCCTGGCCGTCGCGGCGACGGGTGCTTCTCTACTCATCGTCCAGTTTGCGCTGCTGTCGGTTTAGCTCGATGCTCGCCCGTGCAACCGCCGTCGCCGTGAAGCTACGGAATCTGGCGCCCTATGCGGCGATGGAGCTGATACTGCCGGGAGGCTCGTTGATGGCGCTACTGTTCTGGCTCTATCGCCGGCATAAGATGCGGGGCGCCGGCGGCGCAAATCCAGCCGGCCGCCTTCTCAGCCATCATCAGCGTCGGGCTGTTGGTGTTGCCGCTCGTGATCGTCGGCATGGCGCCGGCGTCGACCACCCTCAGGTTCTCGACGCCGCGTAACCTCAGGCGAGCGTCGAGCACGGCCATCGGGTCGCCGTCGGCCCCCATCTTGGTGGTGCCCACCGGATGAAAAATCGTCGTTGCGATGTCGCCCGCCAGCCGGGCGAGTTCCTGATCGGTAGTGTACTGCGAGCCCGGCTTCCATTCCGTGGGAGCGTACTTGGCCAGCGCCGGCTTGGATACGATGCGGCGCGTGAGCCGCAGCGACTCGACCGCGATCTTGCGATCCGCGTCGGTGCTCAGGTAGTTGGGGACGATCGCCGGCGGGTTGTCGAAGCGCGGGGTCTTGATGCGCACCGTACCGCGACTCGTCGGGTTCAGATTGCACACGCTTGCCGTGAAGGCCGGAAAGAGGTGCAGCGGCTCGCCGAATGCATCGAGCGACAAGGGCTGCACGTGATACTCGAGGTTAGGCCATGCATGCTCCGGCGAGCTTCGAGTGAAGGCGCCGAGCTGCGAGGGGGCCATGCTCATCGGACCGGTTCGTTTGAGCAGATATTCCAAGGCGATCTTGGCCTTGCCGTAGAAGGAGGAGGCCAGAACGTTGAGCGTCGGGGCCCCGGTAATTTTGTAAACGGCGCGGATCTGCAGGTGATCCTGCAGGTTGGCCCCAACGCCGGGTGCATCGACGATCACGTCGATACCCTGTTCGCGGAGCAGGTCGGCGGGACCTATGCCCGATAGTTGCAGGAGTTGAGCCGAGCCGATGCTGCCGGCGCACAGGATGACCTCGCGCCCGGCGCGCGCCGTCACCAGCTCGCGCCCGTCCCACACCTGTGCGCCCGTGCAGCGGCGGCGCCCGTCGGAATTACATTCAACCACGAGGCGCGCGACCTGACTGTTGGTCCATAACTTGAAGTTGGGCCGCGCGTAACAAGTGGGCCTGAGGAACGCTTTCGCGGTATTCCAGCGCAAGCCGTTTTTCTGGTTGACCGCGAAATAACCGACGCCTTCATTGCTGCCACGATTGAAATCCATGGTGCGCGGAATGCCTGCCTGCTGCGCGGCCAGGGCGAATGCGTCGAGAATGTCCCAGCGCAGACGCTGTTTCTCGACACGCCACTCCCCGCCGGTGGCATGGTACCTGGCGAACTCCGGGTCGTTGCCGTCGGCGCCGAGGAAATGATCCTCATGTTTCTTGAAGGCGGGCAGCACGTTGTCCCAGCTCCAAGTGTCGTCCCCGGTCAGCTGTGCCCAACCGTCGTAGTCGCGCGGCTGCCCCCGCATGTAGATCATGCCGTTGATGCTGGAGCTGCCGCCGAGTGTCTTGCCGCGCGGATAGCGAAGGGCGCGGCCGTTGAGGCCGGGATCAGGCTCGGTGCTGTACAGCCAATCGGTGCGCGGATTGCCGATGCAGGATAGGTAGCCGACCGGAATGTGGATCCAATGGTAGTCGTCCTTTGACCCGGCCTCGATCAGCAGTACTCGGCGGTTCCTGTCGGCGCTCAGCCGATTTGCGATCAGCGCGCCCGCCGTGCCGGCACCGATGATGATGTAGTCGAAGGTGGCTTCGCTCACCGGGTCGCGGTACCGGAAATCGACGGCCGCTTTGCGCGCCGCTGCGTCAATATGCGAAAGATCGCTTCTCGGCGCTCGCGCAGCTTCACTTCGGCGACTGCTTTGCGCATCAGTTCGGCGATGACAGCGCTTTTGTTCTGGCCGCCGAATGTCTTGTCGAACTCGGTTTTAACGTCGTCCGGAACGCTGAAGTTGACCGTCGCCATGGTTTGGGGTCCGCATTGTTGAAGATTTCGACAACCAACAATAATACTGCGAAGCAAGCAACGTCGTGGTCCAGGGATAGTCGAGCCAGGCCTACTGTAGCGGCGCGATGTCGGTTTTGCTTTTTTGCGCAACCCTATGTAGACTTTCTACTATGGGTAAAAAAGAGCGCGACGTGCGGATGTCCCTCCAAACCTTGAAGGTGCTGGAGGCGTTCCTGGAGACCCCCACCGAGCAGCTGTCAGGTGCCGACGTGCACCTACGCTGCGGCATCGCATCGGGAACTCTGTACCCGATTCTCCTTAGACTCGAGTCGGCGGGTTGGTTTGTCAGCCAGTGGGAGTCGATAGACCCTTCGAGTGCCGGACGCCCCCGACGGCGGCTGTATCGGCTGACCACGACCGGCCTCAGGCGTGCCGGCGAGGTGTTCGCAAGCTTCAATCGAGGAGTTCTCGCATGAGCCAGCGCAATGTGAAGTCGGTGCCAGCGGGATGGATGGACGGACTGGGTGAACGGTTGATTCGTCACGCCGCCCGGCGTGCGCCGGAATCCTTGTCGCAACGGCTGCAAGAGGAGTGGCTGGCCGATTGGGCGGCGCGGTCCTCGACGATGTCGCGGCTGCGCCTCGCCATCGGCTGCTGTTGGGCGGCCCGGGTCATCGCCCTCGAGTTCCAACCCTCGAGTGTTGCAGCGGCTAGCCCTGCGGTAGCAGCGGGCTCGGTGAGCGCGTATGCGCAACGCGACTCCGGCTACTTCTCGCAGCGCTCGGGCACTCTCTTCATTGTGCTGTCGTTGCATTCTCTGCTGTTCTACGGGCTTATAACCACGGTCACGCACTTTCACGTCAGTGCAGTAGACCCGCTGCAGAACCGGCTGCTGAAGGATCCGGCCCCGCAATCGTTGCCGCTTCAAGTCCCCAGCCCACTCTTGGGCGACTTCAAGATCGAGGCACCGAAGCCCGATTTTGAGGTACCGACGGAACTGGATCCACGCACGGACGTCACGACAATCACAGACCCGCCACCGCCATACAATCCACCACCACCTACTCAGGCGGTGACGCAAGTGCTGGGAGGTCCAGGAGCAGGGTTCCCGAACACCGACGATTTCTACCCGCCGCAGTCGAGGCGCCTGGATGAGCAGGGGGTCGGCACGGTGCAGGTCTGCGTGGATGCAAAGGGACGGCTCATGGCCGACCCGAGCATGCTGCAAGGCACAGGCAGTGCGCGGCTCGACGAGAGCGCACTCAAGCTCGCAAGAGCCGGGTCCGGGCACTATCGCGCGACCACGGAAAATGGCCGGCCCGTGAACTCCTGCTATGCGTTTCGAGTACGGTTCCAGCTCAAGAATTAGCCGCAGTTTTTTTCAGCACCGCATCGGGCACCAGGCCAGGTCGAAGCCGCTAAGTGCGAGATCATCGCTGATCAGGTCCGCCGCTACGAAGCGTTTTCGGCCTCCTAATCAGGGGTCAGATCGACCAACGAGTGGTCACCCGATGCTGCCGCGGCCGTCTCCCGCCTGAGCGGACCATGGGAGGCCGCCTTCGGCTTTGCTTCCCGTGCAATATTCTTCCCTGCTAGTTAAATCTGTGATAACTAGTGATTCAGTCGCAATGGCTGTTCGGGATGAGCAACAGCCAATCGCCCAGAAAAAAATATTGCATCGATGCTCTAGGGGGAGTGTCCGTCGAAAGGGTTCGAATAAGCAAAAACGGGATACACCATGCATCCACACTCGAAGTTGTCTTACGCGATCGCCGCCGTTCTGGGCAGCGGCGCATTCGGACATGCGGTTGCGGCCGGCTCGACCGACGCGAATTCGGCGAGCGACCAAATCCAAGAGATCACCGTCACCGCTCAGCGCCGCACGGAGAACATTCAGGACGTGCCGATCGCGATCCAGGCGCTTACCGGCGATACCCTGAAGCAATTGAACGTGACGACGTTCGATGATCTCATTAGATATCTTCCCAACGTGACCGCACCGACCGCCGGTCCGGGCCAAGCCCAAATCTTCATGCGAGGCCTGAGCGCTGGAAGCAACGGCACTCAATCCGGGGGTTCGATCAACGCCTTTCCCAACGTCGCCATCTATCTGGATGATCAGTCGGGCCAACTGCCGGGTCGTAACCTCGATGTCTACGCGGCGGACTTAGAGCGCGTCGAGGTCCTCGAAGGGCCCCAAGGAACCTTGTTCGGCGCGGGCGCCCAGGCCGGCGCCATTCGCTACATCACCAACAAGCCGAAGATCGACGTGACAGAGGGTAGCGTGTCCGCCGGTTACGGCACTACCGCGGGAGGCGACCCCAACAGCGATCTGACCGCAGTGCTCAATCTGCCGCTGATTGCGGATACCCTCGCGGTCCGTGGCGTCATTTACAACGACCGGCGGGGCGGCTACATCAATAACGTGCCGGGCACATTCACGCGCAAGTCGACCGATCTTGGCATCCACTACGGCAATTATCCGACGGGCTGCGGGCCGAGCACCACCCCCTGCCAGGTCCCCCCGGACAGCGAGGCCATCAACAACTATGCCATTGCGGCCAACGCAATCAATCCGGTCACTTATCAAGGGATGCGCGTGTCGGCTCTTTGGGACGTCAATTCCAACTGGAATGCCCTGCTTACTCAGAGCTACCAGAACATCGACGCCGAAGGGGTGTTCTATCAGATGCCCAATGCCTCCGACGGTGCGCCGCTGCCCAACCAGTCGGTCACGCTGTTCAATAATTCGTTCAATAAGGATCGGTTCGAGAATACGGCCTTGACGATCAATGGCCGGGTCGGCGACCTCAAGGCGGTCTATACGGGGGCGTATCTGATCCGCAACGTGAGCCAGATACAGGACTACACGAACTATGCCCGTGGTTTTTATGCGGACTATTACCAGTGTCATGGCGCCGAGCCGGCGAATGGATTGGCTTCGAAGTGTTATTCGCCGAGCACCACGTGGAACGAGACCGAACACAATTCCCATCAAAGCCATGAGTTTCGACTCAGCACCCCCGACGATTGGCGCTTTCGCGGCATCGTCGGCGCTTTTTGGGAAGAGTTGAAGATTGAAGACCAGCTGAACTGGCTCTATAAGACCTTACCGGCGTGCACCACGACCGTTACGGCGGGGTGTTTGACCGACATTGGGCCCGCTCCCGGTACGAGCGCGTCCGATCCCAATACGCGCAACGACAATGTCGCATTCTTCAATGACGTCCACCGTGGCTACAAGCAGCTGGCGTTCTTCACGTCGCTGGATTTCGACATTATTCCCAAGGTGTTGACGGTGACTGCGGGGACTCGCTATTACGATTTTGACAATACTGAGAAAGGTGCGGTCAGCGGCAGCTTCTTCTGCTACGAGGCGGGCCCCGGTCCTTGCTTGGCGTCCGCAACCAACGTCGACGCTGAAAATCTGAATACGAAATATAAGGGCGCCAAGAGCCGCGCCAATCTGACGTGGCACATCTTGCCGGATGCACTGGTCTACTACACATGGTCGCAGGGTTTTCGCCCCGGCGCGTTCAATCGGAATTTCGCCTGCTACATCAAGGATGCCACCGGTATCCCAGAGTACTGCTCGCCGCTATCGTTCACTTCCGACAATCTGACCAACAACGAGCTCGGCTGGAAAACAGAGTTCCTCGATCACCGCCTGCAGTGGAACGGGGCGGTCTATCAAGAAGACTGGAACAATGTGCAGGTCAACTTTTTTGACCCGGGGGAACTCGGCAATGTCGGATTCGCCACGAATGGACCGAACTATCGGATTCGCGGTGTGGAAACGTCGTTTATCGCAGTGATTGCCCAGGGCCTGACGGCGCAGGGAGGGGCTTCCTGGAACAGCAGTGAACAGACCAACTCGCCCTACCTGGTCGCCAATAATCCCGCACTGTTGGCGAACCCGGCGACCAAGGCCGAATACGGACAACCCATCCTCAGCGTTCAGAATCCGTACGGTCCTATCGGCAGCCCCAGCGCCAATTCTCCGCCGTTGCAGTTCAACTTGCGTTTGCGCTACGAGTGGACGGTGAACTCTTACAATGCCTTCGCACAAGCCGGCGCCTCGCATACCGGCCATTCCTTCACCCAGTCCGGCAGTAACCCCTCGATCTCCGCCGGTGGGAACGTGAGCACGACAAACCTCCGGTTCGAAGATCCCGCGTTCACTGAGTACGATGCATCGTTCGGTGTCGCGAAGGGCGCGTGGACGACGGAGCTGTACGCCCAAAACCTGACCAATGTGATCAAGAGCGTATTCACCTCGAGCACGCAATTCGTTGCCGCGGAGGCGATCACTAGGCCGCGGGTACTTGGCGTGAGGTTCGCATATAAATTCTGAGTGCGCGGCGCGCGATCGGCCCCGCGTGCGTCGCCGCGTCCAGGCATGCCATAATGCCGATCGGACGCGATCGAGCACCCACGTTTCGGAGACGCGCATGCGGCAGTTGATCGATTGGCTCATTGGCTGGCCCGAGCGCGTCGCCGCCCATCTCCTGTGGCTCGCGCCGCTGTTCGCGCGAATTACGGTGGGTTGGGTATTTCTCTGGAGCGGCTGGGGCAAGCTCAACAATTTGCCGCAGGTCACCGAAAATTTCATCGGCTGGGGTATCCCATTCCCCGGCTTCTTTACGCCGCTCACTTCCGGTATCGAATTCTTCGGGGGCCTGTTCCTGTTGCTGGGATTGCTCACCCGGATTTCCGCCGGGGCCTTGGGCGTCACCATGATCGTCGCCATCCGCGCCGCCAAATGGGGCGACGTCGACTCGCTGGAGACGCTGCTGGGATTCGACGAGTTCGAGTATCTCGCCCTGTTCCTGTGGCTGGCGATCGCGGGCGGCGGAGCCGTCTCGCTCGATCACCTGCTGATGCGCTGGTGGCGAAAGCCGGTTCAGGCACGTTGATTTTTTCCGGCACGGCGCGAGGACGCGACTCTCATGGCCAAGGCGTATTGGATTACCTGTTATCGGGAAATATCGGATCCCGCCAAGCTTGCGGCCTACGCGAAGCTGGCGGGTCCGTCCATCGAGTCGGGCGGTGGGCGCTTTCTGGCGCGCGGAATCGCCGCAATGGCCTATGAGGCCGGTCAGCGGGAGCGTGTCGTGGTGATCGAATTCGATTCGGTCGCGCATGCCATCGCGACGCACGATAGTCCGAGCTATCAAGAGGCGCTTGCGGCGCTGGGAAACGGCGCCGTCCGGGATGTAAGGATAGTGTCCGGCGTGTAGCAATGCGCTGCGCGTCACCCGCCGTTTGCGCGCACGCCCTGCGAGCGTTCCTCCTGGCGCAGCGCCTCGCTCAATAGTTCGCTGCTCTGCTGAAAGCAACGGGTCCATTCGGGGAGTTTCGGCGATGGGGCGGCAGATCCAAGTCCTGTCAGCAGTATCCCCGGATCGAGGGGCCCGCCCGGGCCTTTGAAGACGCCTCGAATGGCGACCACGCCGATGACGCGATGATTGCGCACGAAGCGATGTTCGATGAAGCCCCATTTCTCATCCCAGCCGAGCAATCGGGTGTGAATCTCGAAGCTTTGGAATGCTTTGAGATCGCGGCGAAACTTGGCGACGGCATCGCCCACCACCGGGAACGCCCGCTGCTTCCTAGCAACGCCAAGGGCCCCCGTTCGCACGAACCAGTGTAAGCGGCCGATGTCTGCGAGCGCGAGATATCTCCCGTTGTTGACGTGGAGATTTACGTCCAGGTCGTTCGGCCAGACGCGCAGGCGCACCCGCGTGGTCGACAGCAGGTCGACTCTCGGTGCACCGATCAGACCGAATGCGACACGAATCAAGCGCAGCCACGGGAACACGGATTGCCTCACTCAAGATGGACCACCGCAGTGTAGCCGAAGTGCCGACCCGGCCCAGGGCGTGATAATGTTGTCGTCGCAAGAAAATCATCGGGATGCACAATGGGATCGCAGGGTACGAATGAGCCGCCGCGTCTCGGCCGCGAGGCGCTCAATGCGGCGTGAGCAGATCGTCTTCGTCGGTACCAGCGACCTGTCGGGACACTTCCGCGGAAAGAGTTTTCCCGCGGCGGATCTGCCGGCCCGGCTCGAGCGGGGCGTGGGTCTCGCGCCGACCAATATCTTTCTTTCCGCCTCCGGCGCCATTCAATTCACGCCGTTCGGCACCGTGGGCGAGGTGTTTCTCGTCCCCGATACCGGCACCTGCGTGACCGTGCCCTTCGAGGACAGTACGACGGAATATTTCCTGCTGGGCGATATCAAGACCCTGGAAGGCACGCCCTGGGCCTTTTGTCCGCGCCACGTGCTTCGCCGCGCGCTCGACCGCCTGCAGAGCGAAACGGGGCTGCGCCTGCTGGCCGCCTTCGAGCAGGAGTTTATCTACAGCGGCGCACCGGCGCATCCCATGCAGCCCTACGAGTTGGATGCCTACCGGCGACAGGGCCCGTTCGGTGAGGCGCTGCTGGCCGCCCTGCGGCACGCCGGCGTAGTTCCGGACAGTTTTCTCGCCGAATTCGGGCCGCAGCAATTCGAGGTCACCGTGGCGCCCGCGTTGGGGCTGCGGGCCGCCGACGATGCGGTGATCACGCGCGAACTCACGCAGGCCGTGGCCTTTCGATTGGGCCATCGGGTGAGCTTCACGCCGCTGCCCGACATCGGCGGCACCAGCAGCGGGACGCATATTCACTGGAGTTTCCTGGACGAGGACGACCGAGCGGTGCTGTACGATGAGAAACGGCCTCGGAACCTATCCCTGCTCGGCAGCCAGTTCGTCGCGGGAATTCTCCATCACCTGCCCGACCTGTGCGCGGTGACTGCGCCGTCGCCGCCCTCGTACTATCGCATGCGGCCTAACAGGTTCGCGCCCATGCACGCCGATGTGGGGTCGCTGGACCGGGGCGCGGCGGTGCGCATCTGCCCCGCGCCGGGGTCCGATCCCGGGCGGCGCGCGCGGCAATTCAACGTCGAGTTTCGCGTGGCCGATGCCACGGCGAGTCCCTATCTGGCGCTCGCCATGGTGGTTCAGGCGGGCCTCGACGGCGTTCGCCATCGGCGCGATCTGGATTCGCACCAACCGCAACCGCTGCCGGACAGCTTGGCCGCCGCGCTGACGCGGCTGGAGTCGAGCGGGGCCGCGGCGGAGTGGCTGGGGCCGGAATTGCTGCCCGCGTACGTGAGCTTCAAGCGAGCCGAGATCAAAGGCCTGGAAGGTTTGGATGAAAGCGAGATTTGCCGCCGCTATGCAGAAGTCTATTGACGGATCCGTCGACGGTGCCTCGGGCCCGGGTTACCGGGTGCTCGGCGCCGATGAGCCCGCGCCTTTCGTCGAAGAGCGCATCGGCGGCCGCTCCAATTTCGTGATCGTGGTCGACCATGCGAGCCGCCGCATCCCCCGGCGCTTGGGCGACCTGGGGCTGCCCGCTGCCGAATTGCAGCGGCACATCGCTTGGGACATCGGCGCCCTGGGCGTGGCGCGCCGCATGGCCTCGACTCTCGATGCGCCGCTGGTGGCTCAGAACTATTCGCGGCTGGTGATCGACTGCAATCGCGATCCCAAGGTTGCCAGCTCGATCCCGACGGTGGGCGAGTCCATCGGCATTCCTGGCAACATCGGCTTGCCAGCCGATGAAATAGGGGCGCGCCGCGCCGAAATCTTCGATCCCTATCATCGTCGGATCGGCGCCCTGCTCGATGCGAGAGCGGCCGCCGGGCGGCCCACCATCCTGGTCGCCCAGCACAGCATGACGAATGTCTTCAAGGGAGTCCGGCGCGAAATGCACGCCGCCGTGTTGTACAACCGCGACCGCCGATTCGCGGGTCTCGTGCTCGATGAGCTGCGCCGTGAAGCGGGTCTCACGGTGGGCGACAACCAGCCGTACTTCGTCAGCGACGAGACGGACTATACGATTCCGCAACACGGCGAGGCGCGCGGTCTGCCGCATGTCGAGATCGAGATACGGCAGGATCTGATCGGCGATGAGGCGGGCCAGGATCAATGGGCGCAGCGCATCTGCCGAGTCCTTCAAGCGGCCGAAAATATCTTCCTAGGAAACCCTCGATGACCCACCCCTTGAGCCGGGAAATCCCCATTGAACCCGCCCATGCGGCGCTGTTGTTCGTCGACGTGCAGAAATACAACTGCACCTGGGACGGCGCCGAGTACGCGCACCTGAGTGCGGCGGAGAAGCAGGAGCGCTTCGCCTATTTCTTCCGCAACTTGCAGTCGACCGCGCTACCCAACATGGTGCGCCTGCAACAGGCCTGCCGCCGCGCCGGGATCGAGGTGACCTACACCGTCATAGAGAGCATGACCGCCGACGGACGGGATCGCTCGCTCGACTACAAGATCACGGGATTCAACGTGCCCAGGGGTTCGGTCGATGCGCAGATGGTCGATGAGCTCGAGCCCACCGACGATGAGATGGTTTTTCGCAAGACCTCCTCGTCGGTGTTCATATCGACCAACATCGACTACGTGTTGCGCAATCTCGGCACGAAGTACCTCATCATCGCCGGCTGCCTGACCGACCAGTGCGTCGACTCCGCGGTGCGCGACGCCTGCGATTTCGGCTACCTCGTGACCGTGCCCGCCGACGCCTGTGCGACGCTGTCGGCGGAGCGCCACGATTGGTCGCTGCGCAACAATCGAGGCTACTGCCGTCAGATCACGACTGCGGCTCTGCTCGAGGAGATTGCCCGTCTGACGGGAACTCGGTGACGCTGCAGCCGACGTTGCGCCGTCAATGATGTGGTGAGCATCTCTCAAGGGAGCAGCATGGCCAATTTGGTATCGCGCTTGAGTTTGCCGGAAGCCGTCGGTATGTCGATCTCCGTCATCTGTCCCACGGTCACCGCGGCCTTCAACGTCACCCTGGTGGTGCAGTCGGCGGGCGCAGCCGCGCCGCTCGCCTTTGCAATCGGGACGGTCGCGATGGTACTGGTGGCCTTGTCATTCATCGCGTTCACCCGCCGCGTGGCCCATGCCGGTTCGGCCTATGCGTACATTTCACACACCTTCGGCAGCCGCATGGGCTTCGTCGCCGGATGGAGCCTGCTCTTGACCTACCTGGGCTTCGCCACCGGGCAGGCCGCATTGGTCGGCAGCTTCACGGCCGCGGCACTCAAGGGATTCTCCATCGATATCGGCCCCTCGTGGCTCGCGGTCTCAGCCGTAGCCATGCTGCTGGCGTGGTGGCTGGCGTACCGCGACATGCGCCTGGCAGGCCGGCTGATGCTCGGTCTGGAAGCTGTCGCGGTGACCGGGATCCTCGTGCTGTGCGCCGCGATTCTCGTGCAGGTCCGTCCCGGAATCGAGACCGCCGCCGCGAGCTTTCGGCCGTCCGCCGACTTCAACGGATGGTCGGGTTTGGGCTTCGCGATGGTTTTCTGCATCTTGTCGTTCGGCGGCTTCGAGGGGGCCGCGACTTTGGGCGAGGAGACGCACAATCCGCGGCGCAACATTCCCCGCGCTCTCTTGTTCACCGTGATTGCTTCGGGCCTGTTCTTTGTTTTCGTCGCCTACTGCGAAGTGGTCGGATTCGGTCCCAATGGGATCAAGGCCTTGGGCAAGTCCGAGGCGCCGCTCAACGAATTGGCACTGCGCTACGTATCGCCCGGCATGGCCATCGCGCTGGATCTGGCCGCGGCCATCAGTTGCTTTTCCGGAATGCTGGGGCCGCTCGCGGCCTCGGCGCGGGTGCTGTTCGCGCTGGGACGCGGCGGTCTGGGGTCCACACTGAGCGGCGTGCATCCGGTGCACGGCACTCCGGCGCCCGCCGTGTCGATGTCGGCGCTGTTGATCATCGTGCCGTTCATGCTGTGGGCGCCGTTCATCGGTTCAGGCAACTACTACAGCTATACCAGCACCACGGCGACGCTGGCGTTGATTCTGGTGTACATCAGCGTGGGCACCGCGGAAACGGTCGAGTCGTGGCGGGAGCGGCGGCCGATCTGGTCCGCCATTTGCCTGCTGGGACCGGCGCTCTTGATCTGGGTACTCTATCGGAATATCTACCCCGTACCGGAGTTCCCGAACAATCTGTGGCCGTACCTGGTTCTCGCCTGGGTGGCGGCATCGTGGGGAGTCATGAAGCTGCGGCCCGCCTTGGTGCGCACACCGCTGCCGGATTTTTCCTGATCGCAGGAGGACCATGGACGATAAGCCCATTCTCGCGCTGAACGCGTTCGACTCGAGCCGCGCGCAGGAACTCGGAGGCGGACTCGAAGGACGAGTGCGGCAGCGGGCCGAACTATTCGGTCCGGCGTCGGTGTTGTTCTACGACAGGCCGCTGGAATTCGTGCGCGGCTCGGGCTGCTGGCTTTACGACGCCGAGGGCTCCGCGTATCTCGACGCCTACAACAACGTGCCGTCGGTGGGTCATTGTCATCCGCATGTGGTTGAGGCGGCGACGCGGCAACTCGCCCGGCTCAATGTTCACAACCGTTACCTACACCAGGAGATCTTGGACTATGCCGAGCGCCTGATCGCAACCTTGCCCGCAGGCCTGTCCCATATCACCTTCACCTGCACCGGCAGCGAGAGCAACGACCTCGCGTTGAGATTGGCGTCGGAGTTCACCGGTGCACGCGGGGTCATCGTCACCGAGGCCGCCTACCACGGCAATACGGCTCTGGTGAGCGAAGCCAGCCCTACGCTCATGAAACGCATTGCGCCTTCGCCGCGCGTGCGTCTGGTTCCTGCACCCGACCGTCTCGGGGAAGCCTTTGCCGGACACGTGCAGGCGGCCATTCGGGAACTCAACGACAGCGGCGTGGGGTTCTCCGCCTTGCTGGTGGACAGCATTTTCTCCAGCGACGGCGTGTTTGCCGATCCCCCGGGATTCATGGGTCCGGCCGTCGACGCCGTGCATCGGGGCGGCGGGTTGTTCATCGCCGACGAAGTCCAATGCGGATTCGGCAGGACGGGAACTTCGATGTGGGGTTTCGGCCGGCACGGCGTCCAGCCCGACGTGGTTACCTTTGGGAAACCCATGGGTAACGGCTATCCCGTCGGTGCCGTGGCGACGCGCCCGGAGATCCTCGAGGGGTTCTGTTCGAAGTACGGATATTTCAATACTTTCGCGGGGACGCCGGTGGCCGCCGCCGTCGGGCAGGCGGTACTCGACGTCATCGAGCGGGAGGGGCTGATGGAGAATGCCCGAGGGGTGGGCGAGCAATTGAAGCGCGAGCTGCGCTCTCTCGCCGCGCGGCATCCGGCGATCGCCGACGTCCGCGGTGCGGGGCTGTACCTGGGCGTCGAACTCGTCGAGGGGCGTTCTGAGTCACCGGCGCCGGCGTTGGCCGCGGCCGTCCTCAACGGATTGCGCGACCGGCACGTGTTGATCGGCGCAGCCGGACGCTACGGCAATGTTCTCAAGATTCGTCCGCCGCTGTGCTTTTCCACGGCGAATGCCGACCGGCTCATCGCCGCGCTCGACGAAGTCCTGATGCAGCTCGCCAGGGCGCCTGCCGCGCGCCGCCCGGGCTGACCGTGGGCGGCGAATATACGCCCGAGGTCTTGGCCGAGCTTCATGTTCGGGTGAGAGGAAATCTGATGCGCTGGGGACTTGCTCCAGCCACCTCCATCCGCTTGCTCAATGTGTCGGAGAACGCGACCTTCGCGCTCGGCGATCCTGCGGGGCGGGAATGGGTGCTGCGCGTGCATCGCGTGGGTTATTCCTCGGCGCAGGAGATTCGCTCGGAGCTGGAGTGGATGCAGGCCTTGCGGCGCGACGGCGTAACCGATACGGCGGCGCCGCTGCCCGGCATCGACGGCGATCCCGTGCAAATATTGCCGCCGAGCTCGGAGGCCGCGGGAGCACCCGACCGTTTTGCGGTGGCGTTCGAACGGCTGCCGGGCAGGGAACCGGATTCGCGCGATGCCGTACATTGGTTCGAACGGCTCGGCGAATCGACGGCGCGAATGCACGGCCATGCCAAACGCTGGCCGCCGCCTGCGGGCTTTTGCCGCAAACGTTGGGACTTCGACGCCATGGTGGGGCCGCAGGGCTTTTGGGGATCGTGGCGAGCGGCCATCGGGCTCGAGCCGCCGGGCGTTGCGATATTGGAGCGCGCTCTCGACCTCATCCGCGCCCGCCTCGATCGCTACGGCGCAAGCGCGGAGGTGTTCGGCCTGGTGCATGCCGATCTTCGGCTCGCCAATCTATTGGTGGACGGGACGCATCTGCGAATCATCGACTTCGATGATTGCGGATTCAGCTGGTTCCTCTACGACTTTGCCACCGCCGTGAGTTTCATCGAGCACGAGCCCTATGTGCCCAAATTGCTGCGGGCATGGGTGGCCGGCTACCGCAAGGAAGGCTCCTTGGGTGCGGACGCGGTCGCGGAGATTCCCACATTCGTGGTGCTGCGCCGTGTGCTGCTCACTGCGTGGCTGGCCTCGCACGCCGAAGTCCCCTTCGCACGAGACATGGGCGCAGGTTACACCCGCAACACCGTGGCGCTGGCACAGGCGCTGCTGGACGGAACATTTTTGAAGCCGGAAATCGACCAAGGAGTACGCCATGTTTGATTCACTCGAGGGACGCAGCGCCATCGTCACCGGCGCGAGCAAGGGCATCGGACGCGGCCTGGCGCGACGCTTCGGCCGCGCGGGTTGCCATGTCATGGTGGTGTCGCGCCATTTGCCCGAAGCTCAACGCGTCGCCGATGAAATCGCCGCCGCCGGCGGCACGGCGCGCGCGCTGGCGGCCGACGTGACCCGCGAGACCGATATGCAGGAGATGGCGCGCGCGGCGGTGGAGTGGCGCGGCGGCATCGATATTCTGTGCGCCAACGCGGGAATCTTTCCCGGCGCTCCGCTCGGCATCATGACCGGATCCGACTTCGATGCCGTGATGGCCACCAACCTCAAAGGCACGTTTCTCGCGGTGTCCGCCTGCCTCGCGGCCATGAAGAAAAAGAAATGGGGGCGCATCATCCTGACTTCATCCATCACCGGCCCGGTGACGGGCTTTGCCGGCTGGGCGCACTACGGCGCCAGCAAGGCCGGACAGCTGGGCTTCATGCGCACGGCCGCCATCGAACTCGCGCCGCACGGCATCACCGTGAACGCCGTGCTACCCGGGAATATCCTCACCGAAGGCCTCGTCAGCATGGGCGAGGAATACATGCGCACCATGGCCGCCTCGATTCCCATGCGGCGCCTGGGTTCGGTCGAGGACATCGCCAATGCCGCGCTGTTCTTCGCCAGCGATGAAGCCGGTTACATCACCGGCCAAGGCCTGGTGATCGACGGCGGCCAGATCCTGCCGGAGTCCTTGGGCGCACTCGCCGAACCTTAGACTGCGCCCGCGAGGGGGCCGAATCAGAATTTAAAATCGACCTGCACTCCCGCCGTGCGCGGCTGATTGGTCGAGTAACGCACCACCTGCGGAATGTTGAACTGGAAGCTGGTGTTGTTGGCCGTCATCAACGCGACTTTGTTCGTGAAATTATTGACGAAGAGATTGACCGACCAATCGCCGTGCGCCAGGCCCACGCGGGCATTGGCGATGTCGTAGGACGGCAGCTGGTAGCCGAAGTAATACGCCACGTCGTACGAGGAGCCCACGAACGAGTCGGTGACGCGGGCCGAAAGCGTGTAGTCGTTCATCACGGTGGTGGCATAGGCGAGCGACACGCTCGCGGTGTCCTTGGGCACATTCATGATGGGCGCGGTGCAGCCGCCGCCGGCGGTCGGGCAGGGGTGGGTCACCCCGTCCGGAAAGGTGGCGACGTTCGTGAGGAAGCTGGTGTACAAGGCGTTCGGATGGGTGATTTTCGCATCCGTCCACGAGCCGCTGATCGACGCGGTCAGCTCGCTCGACAGCTTCGCGTTGATTTCGAGTTCGGGCCCGAAGGAGCGGCCGTCGCCGGCATTGTCGTAGAACTGATAGCCGCAGGGCAGCGTGAGCACCTGCTGAATGCCGGTCCACTTGATGTAGTAGACGTCGCTGTTGATGGTCAGCCAGTTGTCGAACATCTTGGCCTTCTCGCCGATTTCGTAGTTCCACGCCGCATCGGGGCCGAATTGCAACGCGCCCGGTTGGCAGAACGGCGGCTCATTCGGCGGCGGCAGGATCTGGTTGGCGCCGCCGGGACGGAAGCCCTTGGACACCGTGGCATAGGCGGTCAGGTCCGGGGTCGGTGTATACGAGAGGTTGACTCGTGGGTTGAAGCCTCGGTCCGCGGCGTGGGTTATTTGCGCGTTCGCGGGCGGGGTGAGATTGGGGCCGTCGTAGCCCCAGGAATACTCATCCTGATGGCTCTTGTAGTCGTACCAGCGCACACCCGCGGCCAGTTTCCACTGGTCGGTGAACTTGTACGAGCCGTCGGCGAAGAGCGCGGTCTGCCTGACTCCGTAATCGTTCCAAGACGTAAAGTACGAGCCGTCGGGCACCGCCGGCGTTACGTTCAAGGGGCTTGAGCTGACTTCGTTCCACACCGAATGCAAAGAGCTGTAGAAGGCACCGGCCACCCAGTGCAGACCGCCGACATCGTGCGAGGTCAGGCGGAATTCCTGGCTCACCTGATGGGACGGATCTCGTTCGTAGTAGACCACGGGTGCGAACGGGGTCCCTCCCGCGTTCGACCAATAGAGGGATTCGGAAGCGTCCTGACCTTGCACCCCCGTGCGGCCGAAGTACGAGGTGGCGCTCGTCAGGTCCGCAAAATTCAAATTGGCATTGACCGTGAAACCGAAGATGGAGATGTTGTCGTCGACTAGTTCGCGCAGGGGAAACGCCTCGTAATGGGCATCGTAGACTCGGCTCGGGGCGGCGCCGTTCGGGCTGCCGTCGATCAAGTCATAGCCGCCCATGTTCAGGCTTTGGGTAAAGGCGGTGGCGAGGAAGGAAAGGTCGTCGGTGGGCTTGTACAGCAGGCTGATTCGGCCGCCCGAGAGTTGTTCGTCGTTGGCATCCCGATAGACGTTCGTAGGCGTCAAAGCCGTCACGTCGCCCTGTGTCTTGGTCGCCAAGTCGACGATATTCGGACCCACGGCGATGTTGTTGATCCAGCCGCTGCGATACAGGTCGCTCAGCACGATGCGTGCCGCGAGCTTGTCGTTGAGCGGCACATTCAGCATGAGATTGCCGCCGTAGTTGGCGCCGCCGCCGTCCGTGCCCGAGAGGGTGGCTTGGGCGGAGCCTTCGAACACGTCGAGCTTGGGCTGGTTGGTGATGACCTTGATGGTTCCGCCCATGGAGCCCGAGCCGTACAGAGTGCCCTGGGGTCCGCGCAGGACTTCCACGCGTTCGACGTCGTACAGATCGGGATCGATCACCACTTTGCCGGACTGCGAGACGGCCGGCGGAGACAGGGGGATTTCATCGAGATAGAAGCCGACGGTGGGGGCGGCGCCGCCGTTGGAGGCCAGGCCGCGGGCCTCGTACTCGGTCAACCCGGGTCCCGCCGATCGCATGGACAGACCGGGGATTTCGTGCGCGATATCCTCTATTCGCGTGAGTCCCGCCGCCGTCAGTTGATCGCCGCTGAGCGCCGACATGCTGATCGGCGTGTTCTGGATGGTTGCATTGAACCGTTCGGCGGTGACCGTGATCTCCTCGAGACCCGAATTATCGTCGGAGGCCGCCGTCGTTGCGGCCTGGGCCCAATGGGTGCCACAGACCAGCAATGCAAAGCTCGCAATCGCTCGCGGTGTCGTCACGAGGCGCATGAACGCTGCTTTCATCCCGAGTCCCCTTTGTTGTGTTGTGCGCTATGGGGTGCAAGGAGCGTACCAGGCGTGCATGCGGAGCCCGGATTCGGTTCGCGCTCATTGACCGTTGCTCGAACGGGACATGCGCGCGATATGTGTTTTGTCGGATGGTCTCGAGCGCCCATCCGCCTTTGCGCGAGCTAAATTAAGTTTGCCCGACGAGACAGGCGACAGACTCGGGCGTCGTTCGGCTCATCTCATGCGCCAGTTGCGGGCATCGAGCTCCGGAGTTCGCACTGGGACCGGGCGCGGCCCGTCGGCGCGAAGTGCAGGCCATGCGATCTATCATCGCCGTTTGATCGAGGTGATGCGCAACTACGGCCGATTGGGGTGACGGCTTCCCGCGGGCCGCAGAGATGGCCCTGATGTTCAGCGAAAGGCCGGGGTCCTGGCCTGGGCCCTTAGGCGACCTTGCTGTGCTGGAATCTCGAATCTACGGCGTGTTCGGCAGCTACCCAGTCGTCCAGTTCGTTGCCCGGAGCAAATCCGCGCCGCTCGGCGAGGAAATAGGCCTCAGCCGCGACCAACCGGCGCCGCGCGTCCGGATCGAGAGCCGGGGAGCCGGCCGCCGTCGATTCCAATACCGCCATCACCGCCCCGTTCGTCAGCTCGTCCGCCGCGGTCGTCGCCTTTCGTTTCGTCCTAGCCCGAGGGGATGTGTGTTTCGTTGCCATCAATCAGCCTCCGTTGCGTTTGACACTCGATGACGGAACTATATATCGGTCTTGCAGAAATTCCGCAATTGAATTTAGGCATGCATGACAGCGCTTGTACGGCCGCGACGGGCCTTAGGCGACCCGGCTGGCGGCATTCAGCTGCTCGATCGCCGCCGGTTCCAGATTCAGCCGCGTGGCAGCCGCCAATTCGCCGAGTTGATCGACGGTGGTCGCGCTGGCGATCGGCGCCGTGATGCTCGGCCGCGCCATGGCCCAAGCCAGCGCCACGCTCGCAGGCGAAGCGCCATGGCGGCGTCCCACATCGTCCAGCGCCGCGAGGATCTTCAGGCCCCGCTCATTGAGAAATTTCTCCACCACCCCTTTGCCGCGCGCGCTCTTCGCGGCGTCCGCAGGCGTGCGGTATTTTCCGGTGAGAAATCCGGAGGCGAGCGCGTAGTAGGGCGCGACGCCGATTTGCTGCTTCGCGCACAGGGGTTCGAGAGCGGATTCATAGTCGGCACGAGCATAGAGGTTGTAATGCGGTTGCAATACCTCGTATCGCGGCAGACCGTTGCTGCGGCTGACCTCGAGTGCGAGGCTCAAACGCTCCGCGGTGAAATTCGACGCGCCGATAGCACGCACCTTGCCTTGGGCGATCAGCTTCTGATATGCGCCGAGGGTCTCCTCCATCGGCACGCTCGGGTCGTCACTATGGGAGTAATAGAGATCGATGTGGTCGGTCTGCAATCGCCGTAGCGAATCCTCGGCCGATCTCGCGATGTGGGCGGCCGACAGGCCCTTGCGGTCGGGCGCCATCTGCATGCCCACCTTGGTCGCGATCACGACGTCGGCGCGTCTTGCGCCGCGTTTCAACCAGTTCCCGAGAACCGTCTCCGATTCGCCGCCCCGATGGCCGGGAACCCACACCGAATACACATCCGCGGTATCGATGAAATTGAGTCCGGCGGCGACGAACGCATCCAGCACCGCGAAAGACGCCTTGTCGTCGGCGGTCCAACCGAAAACATTGCCGCCGAGACACAGGGGAGCAACCTGCAAAGCGGAGCGGCCTAGGGGACGATATTGCATGACGACCTCCGAGTGAATCGTACCGGGTTGCTCAAGGTTGAATCGGCCTCGAGGATACAATAATTGCCTTCCCGCGCTCGACGATGATCTTGTGCACGTCGACGGGCGCATCGGTTCTGTACAGGTCGCTCGTCGGCGCTCCCGTGCGCACGAAGCTCAAGATGTCCGCCGCGAGCGCAAGCGGCGCTTCCCAGGACAGATTGTGGCCGATGTCGTCGGCGTCGTGCTTGTCGCCCGTGCGCGGCGGCGGCCGCACACCGTACTGCTTCCAATAGAAATACATTCCGTCGTGGGTCTCGCTGGCACGCCTCAGCACTTCGATCAGGCGATCCTGCGATGCCCTGCTGAGGCCGGCGTCCTCGCTGCCCCACAATGCGAGCGTCGGGACCGAGAGCGTATCCAGTCGCTCAGGCGGGTTGGGCGGCGCGGGGGTGGGATCGAGCGTGCCCCAGCTCTCCAGCGACTCCCCGGCTGTCTGCGCTGCAATGGCGGCAACCACTTCCGGAGCGGCAATATTCGATATGTCCCAATGCCGGGTGATATTCCGGACCGCGTCGGGGTCGATGTCGATGGGACGCATGTGAAGGGCGCCTTGCGGCCAGGCGACGCCTTTGGCCTCCAGCATCGTGCGCCATCCGAGCGCCTCCATCCCGTCGGTCCGATTGCCGGGCGGCTTCGCCGGTGGGGGAGGGGCGGCGTCCACCGCGGGCGGCACACCGGTACCCGAGAGTATCAGCCGCACGACCCGTTCGGGATGATTCACCGCCAAAAGGCGAGCGGCTCCGGCTCCCATCGCATGGCCCACGAGCGTTGCCCTGGAGATTCCCTTGGCATCCATGAATGCCAGCAGATCCGCGGCGAGGTCGGCCCGCGTGATGCAGAGATTGGGGTTGGACCAGCAGCGCGCGGTGTTCGGAAGATCGGTGGCGCCCGCGCCTCGCTGATCGAGGACGTAGAGATGCAAATCGGGATCCAGGCGAAGCAACTCGCGCGCCGTCCAAGCCCACTCGACTGCTGCGGTGGTGTCCGTGTGCAATAGGATCAGCGTCTCGCCGGAGGATGCACCCAAGTCGAAATAGCTCATGTGCACGCCCGTCGGGAGCGTGACCAGACAATGCTGTCCGAAGATATTGCCGCAATCGGAGCCGGCGACAGCCTGCGGAACGCATGCAATCAACGCCATCGCGGCCAACACTACTCTGATATTCACTCGCTTCCCCCGGAGCGCCCGCGAGGCGGTGCGCGGTCAATGTTGTCTGGCGACGGCGTCGGCGTCCACTGCTCCGGCTTGATTGCCCCAACTGGATCGCACATAGGTGCAAAGCGCCGCAATCTGTTCGTCGTCCAAGCCGACGCTGAGTTCGAAACCGCTCATCTTGGGCCACGAGCCATCGGTGAGAGCCGCCTCATGCGCGCCGTACAAAATGACATTGATGAGAGTCGCCGGATTGGGCGCTTGCAGGACCGCACTTCCGGCCAGCGGCGGCGCCGTTTTTGATGCGTCGGCGTTCGCCGCGCGGGGCATTCCCAGCCCGCTCGGCAAGTGGCAGTCCGCGCATCGCGTGGTGTAGACGATCTCGCCTGCCTTGAGCACGGCGGCCGCCGGCTTGGAAGGTACGCTCCGCGTGGCGGGCGCGAGGCTCTTGAGGTAGACGGCGATGGCGTGAACATCCGGGTCGGTCAAGCGGCTGGTGCTGTTGCCGATTACCTCGCTCATCGGGCCGAACGCCCCGGCGCGAGCGCTGTGGCCGGTTTTGAGATAGGCGGCGATCGCCTCGAGCGACCAGGCGCCCAATCCGCTCGGCGCCTGAGTCAGGTTCGGCGCGGACCATGCACGCACGATGCTCTCGTCCAGCGGCGTGATGCTGTTGTCCACCACCTCGTCGCGGATCTCGTCCAAGTAGTCTCCGCCCGTCAGCGCGCCGCCTTCGGGATTGCCGCCGAGAAAATTCCTCGGCGAATGACAGGCGCCGCAATGGCCGAGGCCCTGTGTGAGGTAGGCACCGCGATTCCACTCCGCCGAGTGCGACGCGTCCGGCGCAAAGCGCCCCTCATTCAGGAACATCATGTTCCATCCGGCCAACAGGGCGCGGATGGAAAACGGAAACGGCATCTTGTTCCTGGGAGGGATGTAGCTCACCGGCTTCACGGTTCGCATGTAGGAGTAGATGGCGTGAACGTCCTGATCCGTCACCTTGGTGTAGGCCGTGTAGGGGAGCGCAGGGTAGAGATGGGTTCCATCCGCCGCTATCCCTTCGCGCAGTGCGCGCTCGAATTGCCGCTCCGTCCAGGCGCCGATCCCTGTCTTGGGATCGGGCGTGATATTCGCCGAGTAGATCACGCCGAACGGCGTGTTGAGAGGGCGGCCGCCGGCAAAGGGCTCGCCGCCCGGCCGTGTATGGCAGGAGATGCAATCGCCGGCGCCGGCCAGATAGCGGCCCTGCTCGGCGATCGGCTGCTGCGCAGCCGCCGGCGTGACCGCTGCCATACCCGCGAGCAGGATGCAAAGGCCGGCGGCGATCGTCTTCATATCGAGCGGCACTGGCATCGGTTAGGGCACTACCGCGTGCCAGAACATGGCGCTGACGCCGAGGCCGGAGGCAGAGCCGCCGAGGAGAGCATTCGGATCGATGTCGGCGGAATTTGGGGCGCCGCCGATTTGCGCCAGGGTGTAGATGGCGTTGCCGCCGATGTCGCCGGGCTTGTCCGCAGCGTATGTGTAGAGGGCAAAACCCTTGTAGGCCCACTGACGGGCACCGTCCGCTCGCGTGACGACGTCCCAGTATCCGGTGGAAATGGCATCTGCGGGCGCGGCCAAAGGCGGCCGGGTCTTCGTACATTTCTCATCGCAGGTCGCAGTGCCGAACGCCCGGCCCAGCGCGGGGGAACCGTGGTCGGTGCGAAACGGGTGCAGTTCCTCGTTGGTTACGCGGTCGCGCTGATAGAGAGCCGCGCCGCGGCGGGTCGCAAGGATGGCGCCCAGATCGACTGTGCGCCGGATCGCGACGTCGGCGGGCATGAAGAACCGGCGGATCAAACTCGGGCGAAATCGAGGATCGACGCCGACGCCGTTGGCGTCGCCGGGTTTTACATCTCCGCTGAATCTATAGAGCGGCTTGCCCCGGTACATCCATTGGGTGATGCCGTCGTCGCGTGCCATGCTCGCGAAATCACCCAATGAATTGGCGATCGCCGGCGCCTCTAGCGCAATCCAGAGCCGCGCGCAATCGACGGCGTCGCATGAGGGTTTGGGATGAGCCGCATTGCCCTCGAATGCGTAGAGCGTCAGGCTCGCGGAATCGACTAATCCCGTCCCGCCGGCATCGGCGATCTCCCGTACCGAAATGCCGTCGGGCAGGATGAGGCCCTCGGCGGGATGAAAAACCGCCACATGCCAGGCGCCGCCGCCGGCACCATCGCCGGCGGTCTCGCCGACACCCTTGTCGCCGGCGAACCGATATAGCGGAGCGCCGCGAAATACCCACTGCCTGGTTCCATCCGCGCGCGGAAGCTGCGACCAGTCTCCGTCCTGCCGCGCGCCGCGCGGCGCGAGGGCCACCGGCCATGCAGCGGCGCAGTCTCCGGTGCAAACCGCGGCGCGGGCGGAGTCCTTGTCGTAGGTATAAAGAGACCTGCCGAGCGAGTCGGCGTACACCACGTCGGCGCCGGTCGCGACCCGTGCCTTGATCCCGGTTTCACGTACCTGCAGGGTAATTCCCGGCGGCGTCACCAACGGAATCGGCGGGCCTTCGGCGACGGCCGGATCCGGCTGAGGCGAGCCGTAGTGGCGCGCCGCCAGCAGCAGCGCGACATACGCCGCGCCGACCCACAGCGACCCGCGTGGATATCCACTGAACATTCCGGCGGGGCGCAGAGCTTAAGCCATCACTTCGGTGATGGTCTTCGTGGTTCTGTTCGACTCGGTGCCGAAACTGCTGGCCGAAAGACCGACGGCCTGCTGCACCGTGAGCGACACTCGCGTCACCGGGTCGCCTTTGGCGGCGGCGAAATGAATGCCGGTTTTCATCCGGCCGCCGGCACCGCCGACCGTCAGCATCGGTATGTTGTCGGTGGTGTGGTTCTTGGCATAACCGGAATCGGTATAGGCAAGGACCAGCATCCGGTCGAGCAAGGTTCTATCGCCTTCGCGAATGCCGTCCAACTCCGCGAGCAGAGCGCCGAGATTCTCCAGCACCGGAGGCACGAATCTGATCACATTGGGTTGATAGCCGAGCTTCTGGTCGATGGGATCTTCATGCGTGAACAGGTGCTGCGTGTTGGCCTCGCCCGCGAAGCGAAGCTGCGAGAGCCCGTCCGTCAGCATGACGTTGAACACCCGTGTCTGATCACACGCCAGCGCATGCGCCAGCAGCTTGGCAAACAGCCGGTGATTGGCGGTGACCTGCGCCACCTCGGTGCCCACCGGAGTCTCTCCCGGCTTGGCGGGCACCGAACAGGCTGCCAGCGGGGCGGGGCGCTCGAGCTGCAAGTCGAGCTGCTGTTCGAGCTCGCGCAGCGAGCTGAGATATTGCTCCAGATGCGCGCGGTCGGCCGCGCCCAGTTGACTCATGAGGCGCCGGGTATCGTCGCCCACGGCCGATAGCACGCTGCGCCGGGCCATCACCGCCGCGTCGGGCGTGAAGCCCGCGGCGTTCGGGTCTTTGAACTCGGCCCCGAAAATCCGGGTGTAGAGCGCGAGCGGCGAGATCTCCGACGGGTTCATGGCGGTGCCGGCGCGCTTGCTGTGCGTGCTGACCGGATTGCCGGTGCAGGATACCTCGAGGGACCGGAACCGGGTTCGCTTGCCGATGACATCCGCGATCAATACATCGATGCTCGGCTCGGGATTGAAGGCATGATCCAGAGTCGGCGGCGTCGTGCCCTGCAAAATCACCGCGGGGCCCACGGTGTGGGCGCCGCGCGGCCGCCCATCGAGCAGCGCCGACATCTGACTATAGACGTTGATCTTGTTCCTGAACGGGGCGAGCTGCTGCAGCTCAACGCCGAACGCGTAATTCGGTCCCACCGTCTTCGGTTCCCAGCGGCCGGGATTGAGTCCGCATCCGTAAAACCAGGTGCCGAAACAAACGGGAAGCGGAGCGCCGCCGGCCGCGAGCGCCGTGCCCTTCGAATCGAGAAAGCAGTCGAGCATGGGCAGTCCGACCGTGACGGCGGCGCCGCTCATTATTCCGCGCAGGACGCGCCGGCGGCTCAGTTTGGAAACGCTGTTGATCATTTTTCCCTCGATGCGCCGCGCGATGCCAGCATCGCAGGGGGCGCGCTCACCCGGTAGAAATTCTCGCTCGTCGCAATGCGCCGCATCAGATCCGGTGCCCGGTAGCCATCCTCGGCGAAGCCCTTTTCGAGATACCGAATCCACGGCATATCGCGGCGCGCCGGGGGACGCCCGGTCGCATAGGAATAGAGCCGACGCACGAAACACGGGCCGGTCGCGGGATTATCGTGGAGCGCGCGTCCAAGCCCCGCCGCGTCGGTGAATTCGAATCCGTCCAATTCCCCGCTGGTGTCGAGCGGCTCGCCGTTCTCAGTCGTGCGGTATCCGGCATCCGAATCGAAATTCTCCAGAGCCAGGCCCATCGGGTCCATCAACTTGTGGCAGCCGGCGCAGGTGGGGTCCGTACGGTGGGCGGTGAGCCGGGCGCGCATGGTCTTGAAGTTGGGATTGTGAGTGTCCTGGGCAGTGGCGAAATTCACGTTTCCCGGTGGAGCGGGAACCGGTTCGCAGAGCAGAAGCTCGCGCAGCGCCTTGCCGCGCAACGTCGGCGAGCTCAAGCCTTCATGCGAGTGCAGCGCGACGAAGCTCGCCTGCGCATGCAGGCCTGCGCGCGGATCGCCGTCCGAGAATTCGTAGGGCCGCTGCTCTGCGCCGCCCGTCTGGGCCACCGGCACGCCGTAGACCGAGCCCAGCAGCGGCGTGAGAAATGTCTTGCGGGTGGTGAAAATATCGCGATAGTCGCCACGCTGCACCAGCAGCAGATCCACGATGGCGCGCAGCGTCTGCTCCTCCGCATCCTGCGCCACCTTGGCGGTCCACTTGGGGTAGATCTGCGCGTCCTTGGCGAGCGTGTCGAACAGATCGAATTGCAGCATGTCGGCAAAGAAGGCGCGCACTCCCGCTTCGAGACGCGGCGATTGCAGCATTCGATCGACCTCGGCGGCCAAACCGGATCGCGAATCGAGCCTACCGCTCTGCGCGGCCGTCATCAGCTTCGCATCCGGCCCCGAATTCCACAGAAAGAAGCTCAATTGCGACGCCTTACTGTAGGCGTCGAGGCGATAGCCGCCGGGATGATCGGGGTCGGGTTCGGCGGCCTCTTGGCGAAACAGAAACTGAGGAGATTCCAGCATTCCCGCGAGGCTCATTTCCAGGCCGGAATAAAAACTCTTCAAGGTCCGCGCCGCCGTACTCGCCAGCGCCACGGCCTGGTCGAGCTCATGTCCGGCCAGAGGCCGCCGGTACAGGAGGGGTCCGGCCTTGGCGAAGAATTGAGCGGCACATGCATCGTCCGGAGCCGTCGCTGATTCGGGCTTGCACGGAATGAGCGTGCCTCGATGCGCTTCGTCGACGACCTGGGCGGCGACGCCCCGGGCCATCGCGTCATACTGCTCCATGCCGGTCGAGGTGACGCCGACGCGGCCGACGCCCACGGCGAACAATCCGTTCTCGCGCACGTCGGGTTCGAACCGGCCTTCGATCTTGACGTTGGGGCCGAAGACGTCGGCGATGACGCGCCGGTATTGGTCGGGCCGGAGGCGCCGGGCAATGGGCGGCGCGCCGGGCGAGAGAGGCTCGCTGGACCAAAGAACCTGGGTCAGCGCCGACTCGAGCAAGGCGGCGCACCGGGTGAGCGTGGCACAGAGATGTGCGGTACCCGGGGCCGAATCGCCGGCATCCGCCGGACTCGCCGGACGGGCCATATCGCCGGCGTCGCCCTCGCGCGCGACGAAGGCCGGAACTCCCTCGATCATGTAAGCGGCGGATATGGCCGTGTTTTCGCCGGAGGTCGGGTCCGGGAATGCGTCGGCGTTGCTGCGAAGTGCGTAGTAAAGGGCGGGCGTGTCGACCCCAAAACCGCGCTCATCGATGTATCCGACCTTGGCGTGGCTCCAATAGATGGGATACCAGGGCTGATAGCCGCCGAGAACTCCTTCCAGCCGGCCCGTGGGCGTCAGCCTAAGGCGCAGCCGCGCCTCGCGAAACTCGAAAGTCGGCTGAATGTAGGGATCGCACTTCATGACGATGGTGGCAGGGTCGGTGGTGACCACGCCGTTCCTGAGTACGCCATGCAGCACATTGCGAGATGCGGGCCGGGCGAGCACGCGGTAAGTCATGTCGCTCTGGATATGCGCGTTGGCGTCCTGAGTGGTGGCCGGATCGATGGAACTCTCGAACGTCACCGTGACGTCGCCGTCCCGGCTCAAGTTTTCGCCGCTGATGGTGATCAGCCAGGCGCCCATCGCCATCCTCGTGGAATCCCACCGATATTCCGCTTCGAGCGGCGGCTGCGGCGGAGGAGAGCCCTTGTACGCCGGGATGCAGCCGATTGCGCGAAACAACCGATTGTTGACGCCCCTGTCGTGAGTCTCGGGATCCTCGTAGGAATCGGGGGAGGCGGCCCCTTTGCCGTCGAGGTTGAAACCGTACCCGAACCGTCCGACCGCCGGCATCAAGTGTGCGTCGGGCACCGTGGTTGGATGCAGATAGACATTGTCCCTGCCGTTGCCGCGGGTGGCGGCGACCGACACCCACTGGGTCGTCGGCTTGCCGTTCTGGTTGTTGTAATCCTTGTCGAACATCGCATCGATGTCGGCCTGCGGCAATCCCAGGATCTTCAAGTCCCGCTTGAAGAACACGTCGGGCAGGGGATTGAGGCCCTTGGGGCAGGTATCGTCCCCATAGTAAGTAGCCGGGTAGAAGTAGCCGACGACGAAGCTCTTGCTCGCCGCGGCGGCGTCCTGTATCGGAGGAGAGATATAGAGCAGGGCTACGCCTAAGGCGATGAGCCCGTGCCTGCGGCGCGAACGTATCATTGCGCACGCATTGATCATCGCCCGATCTCCCACTGCTGCGATCCTGCCATCCCGGGCGATCGACGTTTAACTCTAGCCACGTCTAAAATACACGATCAGGGTACCGGCTGACCATGAAAATCAATACACTTCAATCCCCTCTCCCTCCTCGACCGGTGACCGAATTCCAATGAAACACATCGCCTTAGGCCGAGCCGGCTTCGACGTTTCCGCCTTAGGCTTGGGCTGCATGGGCATGAGCGAGAACTACGGTCCCAGCAGCGACGATGACAACGTTGCGGTACTGGGGCGCGCCCTCGAACTCGGCATCAATTTTCTGGATACGGCGGACTCATACGGCCCGCACCGCAATGAGGAGCTGATCGGGCGCTTTTTATCCGGCCGGCGTGCGCGAGTCGTGGTGGCCACCAAATTCGGCTTCGTGCGCAGCGCGGATCCGGCCGCTCCCGCCATCGACAACAGCCCGGCCTACATCCGCAGTGCCTGCGAGGCTTCGCTACGTAGACTGAACATCGACACCATCGATCTTTACTACGTCCATCGAGTCGATCCGAAGCGGCCGATCGAAGAGACGGTGGGCACCCTGGCCGACCTGAAGCGCGAAGGCAAAATACGGGCGATAGGGCTCTCGGAAGTCTCGGCGAACACGTTGCGCCGTGCAGCCGCCGTGCATCCGATCGCGGCGCTACAGAGCGAGTATTCGCTGTGGCTGCGCGACGCGGAGCTCGAAGTGCTGCCCGCGTGCCGTGAACTCGGAGTTTGCTTCGTCGCATTTGCGCCGCTCGGGCGGGGCTTTCTGACGGGGGCGGTGAAGGGTGCCGCCGGGCTCGCTCCGGACGACTATCGCCGTCAGCTGCCGAGATTTCAGGGCGAGGCCGCCGCGCACAATGCGCGGCTGGTCGCGCAGCTGGAGCAGATTGGCCGCCGGCTGGGATGCACCCCGGCGCAGCTCGCCATCGCGTGGCTGATTGCCCAGGGCCCTGGTGTCGTCCCGATTCCGGGTACGCGCAGCCTGAAGCGGCTCGAGGAGAATGCCGCCGGTGCGGACATCGTGCTCGACGACGCTGCGCGCGCCGCCATCGACTCGGTCTTTCCCAGGGGCGCCGCCGCCGGCGAACGCTACGATGCCGACTCGATGAAACTCGTCAACGGGTGAGCAACGCTACCGGGGCGCCGACTCCAAGATCAGAATGGCGGCCGCGAGATCCTCGAGCGCCGCCCCGACCGATTTGAATACGGTGATCTCGTCCTCGCGCTCCCGGCCGGGCTGCACTCCGCGGCATAAATCGTGTAGATCGAACACCGCCTCCTTCTGCAGCACGCCGTTTGCGATCGGCGAGGCGATGTCGCCGGCCTCGTGCATGGCACCTTCCCGCGTATCGACGAACACCCGCGCCTTCTCGATCAGCGCGTCGTCCGCCTCGCGCATGCCGGGAGTGTAGCCGCCGACGAGGTCGACGTGAGTCCCGGGCCGGATCCAACGCCCTTGAATCAGCGGCTCGCTGGCCAGTGTGGCCGCGGAAATGATGTCCGACTCGGCGGCGGCGGCCGCCAGGTTCGAGGCGACGCGGGCATCGATGCCGCGGCCGCGAAGCTCGTCCACCATCGCCGCGGCATGGGCCTGCGATCGTCCCCACACGCGCACAGCCGCCAGAGCCGGGCGCAGTGCGACGTGATACTGCGCGAGTTGCCTTGCAACCCGGCCGGTGCCGACGATCAGCAGCGACTTCGCGTCGCGGCGCGCCAGATACTGCGCGGCGAGCGCGGAAGTCGCCGCGGTGCGCCGCGCCGTGAGTTCCCCGCCATCGATCATTGCCTGCACCGTTCCCGTGTCGGCGTTCACCAGAATGTAGGCCGCCGACACGGCAGGTAGATTCCGCTGCGAATTGCCGGGAAAGATCGTGACGATCTTGATCCCGAGATAGGCGCCGGCGCGCCACGCGGGCATCAGCAACAGCGTTGCATCGGGCGCACCGGGCACCGGAATCGCGTGATGATGGCGGACCGGCGTGCTGCAGCCGTCGCGGAACATTCGTGCGAGCGCTGCAACGAGAGCTTCGGGCTGCAGCCGCATGGCGGCGGTCTCGGCATCGATGATCTGCACCCAGGAACTGTAGCACGTTAGAATCCGCCGCTATTATGGACACGCACATCGCGGGGGATCGCGGACTGTGGGAGGACAGCGCGCCGGCCTCGCCGGCGACGACGGTTCTTCGCGAGACCTTATCCGCCGACGTGGTGGTGGTAGGCGCCGGCTACACCGGCTTGTCGGCGGCGCTTCACCTGTCCCTGAAAGGTGCCACTGTTGCCGTGCTGGAATCCGTCGACGTGGGATTCGGGGGATCCGGCCGCAACGTGGGACTGGTCAATGCGGGCATGTGGGTGAGCCCGGACGAGGTGGCTGCGACGCTCGGGCCGCGATTCGGCGAGCGGCTGCTTCGTGTTCTCGGCGAGGCCCCCGCGCTGGTGTTCGAGCTCATCGATCGGTACGGCATTCAATGCGAGCCGCAGCGCAACGGAACTCTTCATTGCGCGGTCGGCAACAGCGGCCTCGAGGATCTCGAGCGCCGCGCCGCGCAGTGGCAGGCGCGGGGAGCTCCCGTTCACTTGCTGAGCGCCGCGCAGACTGCGGAAAAACTGGGGAGCCAAGTGTACGCGGGCTCGCTGTGGGATAGGCGCGCCGGTACGATTCAACCGCTCGGGTATGCGCGCGGGCTCGCACGGGCGGCGCTCGGTGCAGGTGCGCGGCTCTACACCGGCAGTCCCGTGCGCAGCGCCGCGCACGATCGCGGCAGCTGGACGGTTCGCACCGACCTGGGCGCGGTCAAGTCGAAATGGATCGTCGTGGCCACCGACGCATACAGCACGGGTCCCTGGCCCGGGATCGACGGTGAACAGGTACACCTGCCTTATTTCAATCTATCGACGGCGCCTCTCGACGCCCGGTCCCTGGCGACCATACTGCCCGAACGGCAGGGTGCGTGGGATACGCAAAGAGTGCTCTGCTCCTTCCGGCTGGACGGCGCTGGGCGTCTGATATTCGGCAGCGTGGGCGCACTCGAAGGCGCCGGAAAATACGTGCACGCCGCATGGGCCAAAAGGGCGCTGCAAAGAATCTACCCGCGCCTCGAACGCGCGACCTGGGAACATGCCTGGTATGGCCGCATCGGCATGACGGCCGACAGGCTGCCCCGGTTCCACAAATTGGCGCCGAATGTCGTTTCCTTCAGCGGCTACAACGGCCGAGGAATAGCGCCCGGCACGATGTTCGGCCGACTCCTCGCCGAGCACATTGGCGGCTCCCTGTCGGAAGACGATTTGCCGCTTCCGGTGACCGAAGTGCGCGAGCCGTCGCTACGCGGCCTCAAGCGAACCCTCTACAGCTTGGGATCGCAGATCGTCCATCTGGCGCAGGCGCGGTTCCGATAGGCGCCCTATCAGCGGCAATGTTCGTCGCGGTCGCCGCAATCATGCCATTCATGCTCGTGATAGTACCGATGATGATCGCGATCGTAGAAACCTTCCCGCGGCGCCACCACGCACGCCGAAGCGAAGACGATCAATCCCAATAGGCAGCTGCGTGCGGCGATGAGTTTCGTGTTTTTCATGAACGGTCCTTCGGTCTGACGATGGTGGCAGAAAGACTACTCGGGATGCCGAGCGCAAAATGTCGCCGGAAGTCGATGCTTCGTGTGGGCAAAACGCCGACAGGCGGCGAGTTGAGGCTTCCGGGTGCGGAATTACCCACGAGCGACTAGAATTCGAGGCTCCAACAACAAGCCGAAGTCTTGATGGGGGGCAACTTGGCGACACCTCGACCAATGCGATGCGGCGCGTCGCAAGCTTCAGCACGGATTTTTCTCCTGTTCCTCGGCGGTTGCTATAGCGTGCTCGCCGATCCGCCGGCCAGTACACCGGCCGGAGCCGCGGACGGGACCTCGTACTCCAATGCCCAATCGCTCCCTCAGGAGAATTTTTTTTCGTCCATCAAGGAGTCCCTGCGGCTGGGTTTCGACCACGAAGAGGTCCGCGGGCATTTCGATTTGGGCACGCCGCCCAATTCGCATCGATACTATTGCTTGGTCGATACAAAGACGCGAATTCGAGAGCCCAACGGCGTGTTGGGTCAACCGGTGCCGATGCCCGATGGGACCACCGGTCTCAAAATCGACTCCGTCTCGCTCTACGGCTGCGATAAAGCTGAGAAGCAAGGGTTGCTGGTCACCGCCGGATACCTGTTGAAAGCGCCTGTCGCCGGCGCGGCTGCAGCGGCGACACCCTCAACCCCGCCACCGGCACCGGCACCGGCATCGGCATCGGCGCTGGCACCGCCACTGGCATCGGCATCGGCATCGGCGCTGGCACCTTCACCGGCATCGGCGTTGGCACCGGCATCGGCGCCGACGCCATCGGTACTTGCGGCACCGGTACCCGCGGCATCACTCGCAGCGGCGCCGACAGCGGCGCCGACCAAGATCGACGTCGCCGGCGTTGCTCTCGGAATGTCCCTGGACGAGGTTCGCGCGGTGCTCAAGGCCAAGAAACTGCGCGAATACAAAGAATTGTCGGAAACATTGAGCTACTTGGATTCCGCCGCCGGCGCGATGCGATCGATCGCCGGCGGGCGCTTCGTGAGTGTGGTTGCGGCGTGGACTCCGTCTGCCGCCGCCGATACCTTCGAAGGAGAGGGGGAGTCGTACCAAGTCATGTTCACGCCGGTCCCGGGCCGGGAGCGGGCGATGGCAATCGTTCACTCGGTGGGATATTCGCCCGCGAACGCCGTGCGCGAAGTCGCCCTCGAGAACGGGCTGGTGGCCAAGTATGGAGGTTTCGCCGATTCGAACCACGTGCCGGACTCTCCTACCTGGCGCTTTCAAAGTGGCGGCAACGTGCAGATCGGGGACTCCTGCAATCGCCGCGGCCTATTCGGCGGCCTCGGCGGATTGAACGCCGCCGGCACGGCCCGGGAGAATCTTGCGCTGAAGACAGTTCCCGATGAATTTCGATTCCAGACCGAGCACTGCGGGACTGCCATGGTCACCGAAGATCATTTCGTCGCGAACGGCGGCGCCCTGCGCGAGGATCGTCTGGTGACCCGATTCACCGTGACCGCCTACAGTCCATCGATTGCCTACGAGGGAGCCGCCTCGGCGACGCGGCTCATTCAAGCCGGCAGAGGTGCGCTCAATAAGACCGGCGATCGACCCAAGGATCAGGCCGCGCCGAACCTTTGAGGGTCTCAGCCGGCCACCCGTTCTGCGGCCCCGCGCCGATCGTATCGACTCAAGATCCACAGCGCGCCGGGCAGCGCCGTGAAATCCGCCAGCAGCGCCAGGACGAAAGCCGAGGAGGCGACGATGCCGAACTCGCGCATCGGCGGCAAATCCGACAGGATGAGCGCCAGAAAGCCGCTGGCGTTGATGAGAGTGGCGAATAATATCGGCCGGCCGGCGACCAACAAGGCGTGTTGCAGGGCACCGGCGGTCGTGCCGGTCGAGCGCCCCTCCTGAAAATGATAGAAGAAGTGGATCTGGTCGTTTTCGGTTGCGCCCAGCACCGTCGAGCCGATGAGGATGGTTGCGATATTGAGTGGAATGCCCGTCAGGCGCATCACGAGAAACACGGACAGGATGGCAAACAAGGATGGAATCATCGTCATCAATCGGGCGGACGGGCTGCGAAAAACCAGCAGGAAGGCGAGAAAGATGACGCTGGCCGTGAGCGCGAAGCTTTCGGTGAGAGTGGGCAGCAGACGCTGCGTGATCTCCGCACCGAGCACTCCCTTGCCCACGACGCTGCCGCGCACGGAGCGCAGCGCAGGATCGGCGGCGCGGGCCGCGGCCCACTCGCTCTCCACGAAGGTTCGCATGGCGCCGACCTGCCCGAAAAGCTTGGCACGGCCGCGGACGCTGAGCCTGACGTTGGCGAGGTCTGTCATGTCGACATACTTGCGTGCGCCGGGCTCGGTCAGCATGATCTGCTCGAGATCCGCGGCGAGCTTCGTCCAGGAATCCGGTGAATTCGGCAGCTGATCGGATCCCGTTTCGACATAGCGCGCCCAGCGCAGCACCGACGTCGGACCGTCGACCGCCGTGATGCGCGGATCGCTCTCGAGCCGGTGAGTCAACTGCTCGAGCGCACGCAGAAATTCCGGATTCAGCGCGTAGCCAGGCGGCGTCTGCAGCCAGAGCTCGACGACATCGAGCGCGTTCGACTCCTCGAAGTGGCGGGTGTCCTGGGCCACTCGCTCGCTGGGATTGACATAGGTCAACACGTCCATTTCGAGCGCGAGCGGCGACACCACGCCGGGAATTCCAAACAAGGCGGTTGCTCCGCATAGCATCAATCCGAGGGCGCCGCCGACCAAGGGCCAGCGGTAGCGGCGGCTTGCCGGGACCAGCGCGGCAACGAAACCCGGGAACCATTTTCCGACCGGAGCGAGTTCGGATCGCATCGGCGTGCGCAGCAGCGACTGCAGCGCCGGAAACAGGGTGAAGCACCCGATCCACGCCACGATGAGGCCGCTGGCGGTCCACAGTCCCATCTCGCGCACCGGACGAATGTCGGAAATGGCGAGGGCTCCGAAGCCGACGGCGGTGGCGAACATCGAGGCGGTGCAGGGCAGAAATTTGTTCGCAAGCGCACGCGCGTGGTGCTCGATGAGTGTCGGCGAATCGTCCGGTTCGATAAAGCGCGAGTGGACATACACGAGCGTGGCGGTCGTCGTCACCATCACGGTCAGCGGCACGAGCGTGGAGATCACCGTGTGCGACCAGCCGAACAGATGGGCAAGCCCCAACGCGATCGCGACGAGGGCGCCGAGGGTAAGGATAATGGCCCCCAACGCTCGCCACGAGCGGTAAATGACCAGCACCAGCGTCATCAGAAATATGCCGAACAGCGGCATGAAGCGCACCGTGGCCGCACCGGTCTGCCGCTCGAGCCACGCGTCCAGCCACGGCGACCCGACGCGCCGCACCATGGTGATGGGGCCGCCCGACGCCTCGAGGGGCAGAGCGAGCGAATCGATTGCCGTCAGCGCGCGATTACGCTCGGCAGGCGAATCCACGTGCAGTTCGAGAGCGATGCCCAGATAGTGATCGCCCAGAAGCCCGGCGCGGCGGAACATCGGCGTGCCGGTCGCGAAAGTGCGCAAGCGAGCGGCGTCGGCCGCGCTGATTTCCCCCGCGGGAGCTCCTCGACGATGGAGATCCAAGAGACTGTGAGCCTCGACGTGGGGAATCTTCGCGAGTCCCTGTTCGAGCCGATCGGCGGCGCGCAGGGGCTCGAGGCCGAGTGGGTCCGGCGCTTCGAGCATGATGAGCGCCTGATCGCCCTCGGGAAACAGCCGGTCGAATTCGGAAGTGGCGCGCGCCACGGGGTCGCCGGCGACGATCAGACGCTCGATGGCGGGATCGTCAGGGACCTGCAACGCGCCATATATTCCCGCGGCCGTCAGCACGAGAAACAGGCCGGCAATCCAGCTTCGCGCTCTCAGGACGCTTACAAAGTATTGAACGACTTTTGCCGAAGCAGGCACATTCATGGACGACAGTGCGCTCCTTTAACCCGGGAGAGACCGGCCGCGCCGGACCATGATAGCCTAATCGTATGACGACGCTGTTGGCCGCATCGCTGGCGACTCTGGTGTTCTGTGCACCCGGATATCCCGGCGGAACCGGCGATGCACAGCCGCTTCTGGACCAGTTCGCGGCCGCCGCGGCGGCCGTTTCGGGCTGGCCGGCGGGCAGTCTCGGTGCCGTCTACGATCCCACCGAGGAGGGCGGCCTCGCGAAGCTTGCGGGCGGGGACGCGGTGCTCGCCTTCGTACCGTATCCCTTCTACGTGGAGCATGCGGCGCAACTGCATCTAACGCCGCTGGTCCAGGCGGACATGGCGGATATCGGCCCGCAACAGCGATGGACGCTGGTTGCCAAGTCCGGCCGCGTCACGGGTCCGGCTTCGATGACGGGGTACCACTTGCTCAGCACCGCCGGCTACGCACCCGAATTCATTCGGCACGGCGCTCTTCAAGACTGGGCGCTGCCGGCGGACGTCAAGATTGAGTTCACGGGCCAGGTACTCAGCGCTCTTCGTCGAGCCGCGGCCGGTGAACCGGTCGCGGTATTGCTCGATCAAACTCAAGCTGCGGCGCTGCCGAGCCTGCCGTTCGCGGCCGAGCTCAAGTCCGTGGCCGAGTCCGCGGATCTGCCCGTTGCGCTCATCGCAGTGGTCGGCTCCCGGCTCGCGCCACCGCGCGCGAAGGCGCTGCAGGAGGGCTTGCTCAAAATGGGTCACACTCCGGGCAGCGGCGACTCGCTGGCGCCGCTGCGCTTGCGCGGTTTCGTGCCTCCCAAGTTGCCGTCCCGCACGGCGCCGTGAAGACGAGATTTTTCTCCGGGGTGTCGATCCTTGTCCTCGCCGCGTGCGCGACGCAACCGCGGCCACCGCCCCTCCCGAACGCGCAGCCGTCCACGACCCCTGAGTTGGCGGCCGCGATCGATGCGGACGCAAGGCGCAGCGATCATGAGCCTGACGCAAAAATTCGCGCCGACCTGGCGGCAGAGGCGGGGCGCGATGCGGACACCTGCCTCGCGCGCGAGCCGCAGTCGGCAGCCTGCCTGTACGGCGGCGCCATCGCGCTCGGGCTCGAGGCACGGGCCCACCCGGCGCGCGCGGGCGAATCCTTGACCAGCATGCTGGACAAACTGGCGCGCGCCGAGTCGGCAGATCCCAACTATGACGAGGCGGGTCCCGCGCGCGTACGGGCGCTGGTATTGATCCGCGCTCCGGGCTGGCCGCTGGGACCCGGCGACGCCGAGGCGGGATTGGATGCCGCGCGCCGCGCGGTGGCGCTGCGGCCGCTATACCCGCCGAACCTGCTGGCGTTGGCGGAAGGCTTAGCCAAGACGGGAGATAGGAGCGGCGCCCGGGATGCCTATGCACGCGCCCGCGATGCCGCACAGGCGCTGCCCGACGCGGCCGATCGCGACGAATGGCTGCGCGAAGCGGATCAGGGACTGAAGCATTAGGCACTATCGAAGCATTAGACCTTGCCGAAGCATAAGGCTTGCCGAAGCATAAGGCCTCGTCGAAGTACCAGGCCCTGTTCTCGCCTAGGCTCGGGGCTGCGCCCGGATGAACGGTCCTTTCTGCGAGGAAGGCACCGGGCGGCGCCGAGTCTTACGCCAGAGATCGAAGATCGCGAGCATCCCGGTCAGCGCCGCGAGCGCCGCGAAATAGGCCGGCGGCCCGAACACGGA